>Ga0080004_1125220_pt1 | contig 246510 bp, 261 predicted proteins | sample WasSprMetagenome_FD_69207 | JGI IMG/M metagenome (GOLD analysis project Ga0080004, IMG submission 69207) | Sulfidic aquatic microbial communities from Washburn Spring, Yellowstone National Park, USA - WS (SPADES assembly) (version 2) | ecosystem: Environmental > Aquatic > Thermal springs > Hot... | reverse complement strand
CACCACCTGGGTGTAGGTTTCATCCTAGGTGTCCTTATGCTATGGATGTTTGTAAGAGGGAAGAGCCATTGCTAATTGATGTTGAGAAGGGGCACAGCGTTTCATGCTGGCTATATATAAAGAAGTGAACAAGAATGTAGCATTTAATCCCTTCTCCTCGTAAGCAGGAAATAAATTAATAGGGTATTACCAGCGCCAAGTACAATTAGACTAGCTATGGCTAAATACCAAAATCTCATTTCTATTACAACAAGCTGAAGCTTAAATAACGCTTGGCAATAACTCACATTCATTACACTAAGAAAAGCTTTGAATCTCAGCGTTTGTAATTCTATGCAGCATGAATTACACAGCGTTCCATTGAGATGCTGTTGCGCATCTATAAACGTTATTGAATAGTACAAAGTGCAATTATGAGGCTCAAAAGTTGCACAAATTTTAGCGCTTTTTACAGAGCCATTAATCTCGCTAGTAAAATTAGCCAGCGTTAAGAGGTACAGAACGTTATTGCTAAGGTAAAATTTCTTCTCAATAACGATGACACCTTCTTCAGTGCTCATGCTGGTTAAGGCTAGTAAAAAAGCTAGAAAAAGCATTATAATGGCTGTTAGAATTGCAATCGCAGATCTCCTAGCCATGTAGGGAACTCACGCTAAACTTACGACATCACATAGATTTATAAACTGTTCTCATAGAAAAATATTATCCCTAGGGTATCTGTATGAAAAGGCATGTGTTATATACAATAGCATTGTTAGCAATAATTGTGGCCCCAATTCTACCCCTTTACATGCCTTATGTTGCTGCACAACAGCAGAAAGGTGGAGGATCAGAAAGCATAACATTTATCAGAGTTCCAACAGACCAAGTAGGTGAAGCTTTTAGATCAGGACTGCTAGATGCATATATATTTGGTTTAAGAGCTACACAGCTTGATCAGTTTCAGGGAGTGCCAAACATAAGGTTTGTTGCAGCTCCAGCAGGACTCCTATCGCTAATTCTAAATCCCGCACCTGTTAAGACTGTTAATTTAACTGGTGACTGGACAAAGAAGAGCTTAGATGAAATAGCTAAGGCTATAGGCTATCCAAAGGAGGTCATATCTCAAGTCTACTATGATAGTGAGAAAAAAGTAACGTTTGTTGATTTGGCGGCTGATGGGAAGAGCATAAATCCATTTGCATTAAAGGAGGTTAGATGGGCTGTAAACTTCATTATTGATAGAGACTTCATAGTGAAGAACATACTTAGAGGCTACGGTGCCCCAATGGTCACATTCCTATCATACTACGACCCCTCATACATGTTCGTATCAGACATTGTAGCAACATATGGTCTAACATATAACCCAGCTTATGCAAAGCAGCTTGTTGAACAGGCTTTGACTAAGGTAGGAGCCACGTTAGTCGGTGGGAAGTGGTACTATGCAGGCAAACCAATTCAGATAATCTTCATTATAAGAATTGAGGATGAGAGAAGAGACGTTGGAGATCTTATTGCAACAGAGCTTGAAAGACTGGGCTTTGTTGTAAATAGGCAGTACTTACCATTTGGTCAAGCTCTTGCGATAGTCTACGACACAGACCCTAAGGAGATGCAGTGGCACTTGTATACAGAAGGCTGGGGTAAGGGAGCTTTAGAGAGATATGATGTAGGTACACCGGCGCAAATGTGCGCACCTTGGTACGGCTATATGCCTGGGTGGCAAACAGAAGGCTACTGGTGGTATAGAAACGACACTCTCGATGAGCTCACACAGAAACTTTTCTTCGGTAAATTTATGAGTTATGAGGATTTCGTGAATACATACAGAAAAGCCACAGCAATATGCATACAGGAGTCTGTAAGAATATGGATTGGTACAAGAATGGACATACACGTTGTTAGAGCTGACATGCAGGGACTAACAGACGATCTTGGTGCTGGTCTTAGATCACCATTTAACACAAAGGCCATGTACGTGCCAGGCAAGAAGGACATAACAATCGGTCACTTATGGGTTTACACAATTAGAACAATATGGAACATCTATGGAGGATTTACAGATGTTTATAGCGTTGATGTTGAAAGAGCAACATATGACCCGCTAACATGGAGAGATCCATTCAATGGTAGACCAATACCGATTAGAACTAGATATGCAGTAACTACAGCAGGGCCTACAGGAACTCTGCAAGTACCTTCAGATGCCATTATATGGGATGCTTCACAAGGAAAGTGGGTTAATGTAGCGCCAGGAACAACAGCTAAATCAGTTATAAAGTATGACATGTCACAATTCATTGGTGCTAAGTGGCACCATGGAGTAACTATAACTTGGGCAGACATATTAGCGGCATGGGCTCTCTGGTTTGACTTGGTGTACAACTCAACAAAAGCCTCATTTGAAACACCTATTGTGGGTCTAAACAAGCCGTTCTTTGATACAATTAAAGGTATTAGAATAATACCTGAAAACAATATGCTAGAGGTGTATGTTGATTACTGGCACTTTGATGAGAACTACATAGCAGATTACGCTGCTTTAACACCGATAAACCCAGCAGAGCTTCTTGTCCTACAGCATATCATAGTATTTGATATGCAGAAATATGCTCTTACAACAACTACAGGTACTGCAAAGAAGCTTCCAACACTAAACCTGGTGTTAAAAGACCACGCAACAGCCTTAGCCAGCATCGCACAACAGCTATTATCAGCAGGGCACTTCCCAGCAAAGTACTTTACAACACCGAAAGGATCCTTCATGACTGCTGATGAATGGAAAGCTAGGTTACAAGCACTTATAAGCTGGGTTAATGGGCATGGCCATGCATGGGTATCCCAAGGGCCTTACTACTTAGATTCATTCGATGACAAAGCGCAGAAAGCTGTTATAAAGGCGTACAGAGATCCGTCATATCCATTCACAGCAGATTACTGGATAAAAGGATCAACATCACCAGCATCAGCATCTGTACCTGCTACTCCGACAATTATAGTAGGTAATGCAACCTCGTTCATTGTGAATGTTATTCCACCAACAGTAACAAGAGCAGGTAGGACAACTGTGTTTACAGGCAACATCTATGTACAGTACATTGTAAAAGATGTGCAAACAAATGTTGTCATTAACATGGGTGAAGCAAAGTTATTAACAGCTGGCGCCACAATGCTTACTTATCAAATCACCATACCAGCTGATGTAACGAAACACATGACTCCTTATACCTATTATCAAATACTAATCTATGTGTTTAGCGAAGATGTTGCAGTACCCGCGTATGCTTCTATAACCGTGCAAGCACAGCCAAGCCTTCCACAGATAATAGGTCAGCAAATAGCTCCAGTACAAGAGCAGATTGCAGGCATTACACAGCATATGCAGGAACTTGAAAAGAGCCTTACAAGCCTTTCACAGCAATTTGGAGTACTGGGACAGCAATTTGGTCAATTATTACGTGGACAAGTAAATGCAACAATGAGCCTTACAAACGTTGTTGGGCTCGTAAGCAACCAAGTAGCAACACTTGGATCCGCCGTCAACACACTACAATCATCTGTTACTGACTTGTCTAGTAAGGTTGATAGACTGCATAGTGAACTCTCTGATGCAAGTTCGTCCATCAGTGACTTAAGAAACGCTATTAACACATTGAATAATGCTATGTTAACTCTAAGCAACTTTGTGACAGCATTAACGGTACTCGTCATAATAACATTGATAATAAACATAGTATTAATATTTAGAGTAATGAAGAAATAAAGTTGCTAATCTAATATTTAAACTTTTTTAAAATTTTAAACCTTACAAGTATTGCTTAGCACAAATTAAGATATTGTTTATACATCACATATTGCTAAAGTGCTAAATGTAAAAGTCGTTATAACCATGGAGCTTTGTAATTAAAATGCTGAACAATATTTATTAATCTGAGTTTATCAAAGCTAATCTTATATGGTCTATTAATACAATTAAGCTTAAAGGGTTGAACAAAGGTGGGTGTTGGCACAATCATATTACGAAGGACAATATTTCTAGCCTTAGCATTAATAATTGCTGTATTTGTAACAGGTTTTATAATTGGTGCTACGGGATATGTAGACAATGTTATTAGGGCCATCATCAAGGAAGAGGTAAGGGCTTACAGGTCTGCGCTATCTAAAATGCCCAATGTTAATGAGTCATACATTTCTAGTGTTGTTAGAGAGTATGAGCAAACACTAGTAGAATACTATGGTTTGAATAAACCGTGGATTTACAGAATTATTCCCCTAGTCCTCTCAACGCTTAGCTTTAAGTTTGGTGATGTTCAACAAGCATCCGTAGCTGATGTTGCAGGCATGCAGACTCCTGTTAAAGCGAGTGACGTTATATTGGCTTGTCTGCCTAGAACAATCGTTATGGTTACGGTTGCGGAGCTTATAGCTATATCATTAGCGTTAGTGTTTGCACCTCGTGTAGCGTATAAAGTTGGTTCTCTTAGTGACAGACTTGTTGTAGTATATGCTACATTCATGAATGCTATCCCTATTTGGTGGTTTGCACTAATAATGATATTTGTATTTGGCTATAGACTTGGCATAGCGCCTCAGCAATTTAGAGGCGTTATTAGTGCTCTCAACACGGTGTCTGAAGCTTTTTTAAAAAGTGATATAGCCAAGTTCCTTGCAGGATTTGCAGCTGTATTGCATTATGCTTGGCTACCAATAATAACAATTGTAATTGTACTTTTGGGGCCATGGCTTTATAATGTAAGAGCAGTACTCTTGAGAGTGGTGAGAGAAGATTTTGTTACAGCTGCTGAGGCTAGGGGGCTACCAAGGGAGGTTGTATATCAAAGATATATATTAAGGCCGTCACTATCGCCAATCATGACATCAGCTCTCCTTGGCTTAGCAGGCACTCTTGGAGGATATATAATAACAGAGTCTGTCTTTGACTGGCCTGGCATGGGAACGCTGTACTATGTAGCTATTAGTAGCGGGGATCCTGCAACAATTCTTGGACTTACTTACGTATTGACTTTAGTATACGTAATTGCTAGGCTTATTTTAGAGATACTTTATGTTGCTCTAGATCCCAGGGTGAGGCTATGACCCTAAGTAAAGGTTTTAAATCTATAATGGATACGGTTAAAGCTGAGATATGGAGTCAGACAACAGGTAAAGTTGCATTAATGCTACTTATATTACTCGTGGCTTTAGGTATTGCAGCAGCTATAATGCTTCCTCCAAACTTTGTTCAAGTATGGAATGATTTAAAGCCTTGGGGGTTAAAGCCTAAAAATGTTCCTCCACAATGGGCGTCAATTTTTGGACATGCCTGTGCACCACACTATGAAGTAGACTTAAGGGGTGTTACATATAGGTCAAATATAATGGGTAATGAAGTTGTTATTAGGTATATCTTAACATATGATTTTATAGCTAATGGCTATCCGCAAGGAATAGCTGTTAGTATAGACGGATTTTCGCTATCAGCAGCCCAAAGCTTTAAAGTAACGGTAAATATCATTAGACCTGACAATGTGAAGGTACCAGAAGTAATATCTTATCTAACAATACCTATAGGTATGAATATACGTGTTGATGGGGCCCTCTTGAATCCGGATTCAATGAAGCTTGCTTCAACCTTAGTGACGCTGTATCCGCAGCTATTAACTATAGCGAACGTATATGACATTGCTATGAAGTATACAATATATCTGTTTAGTAAGTTTTCTAATGCAACAGAAATCCTTCCGTTAACAGGTACGTATAAAGTAGAGGTAATTGTGAGTGCAATGTACTCTAGCACACCAACAGCAAAGGATGTGGATAAACTTATTACAGCCATTAGAAGTTCTAACAGCTTTGGATTTGCTATTATAGGTACGTGTTATGGTGCGTTGGGAACGGACTATAGGGGCAGGGATTTATTTGAAGCACTATTCTTTGGGCTTCCAATAGCCTTGCTGATAGGTTTTGGTACAGCTGTGGCAACAACAATAATTGGGTTATTTGCAGGGTTAGTGAGCGGGTATTATGGAGGGCTCATTGATGAGTTCATTCAGAGGTTTGTTGATGTACTCGGAAGCATACCACAATTACCAATACTAATACTTTTAGCTGTAGCCATTCAACAGACATACGGTGCGCATCCCAATAAGCCATTCATAATGTTAATGGCAATATTAGGTGCGTTAATAGTATTTGGCTGGGGTGGCCTAGCCATTGTAGTGCGTTCTATGACTCTTAGCATAAAGTCTGAGGCTTATGTTGAGGCAGCCAATGTTGTTGGTGCGTCAAACTGGTGGATTATGCGTAAGCACATTATACCCCAGCTATTGCCATATATAGCTGCACAGATGGTTTATGCCACGCCTTCAGCAATATTAATAGAGGCAGGGCTTTCCATTCTAGGACTGCAGCACGGTCTTCCAACTTGGGGTGGAGTTTTAGCTGATGCAAGAATATATGGCAACATAGCTTATTGGTGGTGGATATTCCCACCAGGCATAGCAATATCTGTAACTTCACTTACATTTGTTTTGTTAGGCCTAGCACTTGAAAGAATTGCGGAGCCTAGGCTCAGGAGGGTGTAAAACTGTGACCGGCGAACTCATACTAATTGTTGAAAATTTAAAAAAGTATTACATGCTTAGAGGCTCACTTCTGCAAACCCTAGGGCTCAGTCCTCCAACATATGTTAAAGCTGTTGATGGTATAAGCTTTACCGTTAATAAAGGTGAAATATTCTGCTTAGTTGGAGAGTCAGGTTGCGGCAAGACTACTACAGGTAAGGTTATTGCTAGGTTATTAGAGCCAACATCTGGTAAGATATTGTATAAGCCATCTCAAACTGCTAGAGGGGTTCTGGAAGCTTTTAACTACAGGGATGAGTATATAGATATCGCTAAGGAGTACTCCAAGGAAGTCGATAAGGCACTTAGAAGAGAAATTCAAATGGTGTTTCAAGACCCCTTCGGCTCGCTAAATCCAAGAATGAAGATTAGGGATATATTAGAAGAGCCTCTTATTATTCATAAAATTGGACGAGATCGAATGGAGAGATTAGAACTTATTACAAAGGCTTTAGAGGAGGTGAAGTTAGTTCCAGCTCAAGAATTTCTTGACAGATATCCGCACATGTTATCAGGTGGCCAGAGACAGAGGGTAGCAATTGCTAGGGCGCTAATACTTGGCCCTAGCTTAATTGTAGCTGATGAGCCTGTATCAATGCTCGATGTATCTATACGTGCTGAAATATTACAGCTAATGCTTGAAATAAGAAAGTCAAAGAACATTTCATACGTATTTATAACCCATGACTTAGCTGTTGCTAGCAATATTTGTGATAAAATAGCTGTTATGTACTTGGGTAAGATTGTTGAAATGGGAGAAACCCTGAAGGTTGTTAACAATCCACTACATCCATATACCAAAGCACTTATGCAAGCTGTTCCAGAGCCAGATCCACGCAATAGACTCAAGTTCAGAAAGCTTGATATCAAAGGTGAGGTACCATCAGCAATTAACATACCACCTGGTTGTAGGTTTCATCCTAGGTGTCCTTATGCTATGGATGTTTGTAAGAGGGAAGAGCCATTGCTAATTGATGTTGAGAAGGGGCACAGCGTTTCATGCTGGCTGTATATGAGAAAGTGATTGAATTTGATTTTCTTTATAACTTAAAAGCGGTGTCAAGTACAATACATGTTGTTAAGCTTATGGTGTAGGTGTGTTGTATTAGGGTGAAGTAGCTGAATGTCGCCAACTACCAGCTTTAGGCATATTGTTAGAATAGCTGAGACTGACATACCTGGTAATATTGGTTTGGCTTGGGGGTTGGCAAGGGTGAAGGGAATAGGGTATAACATGGCTGTTGCTATATGCAGAAAGCTGGGTCTTGATCCTAACATGCCTGTAGGGTATCTTAGTGATGAGGATGTTGTGCAGATAGAGGAGGTTGTTAAGAATCCTTTAAAATTTGGCTTTCCTTTGTGGGTGTTGAATAGGAGAAGGGATTATGAAACGGGGCAAGACCTTCACTTAGTGTCGTCAGAGCTTATATACTATGCTAGGCAGGATATAGAGAGGGAGGTTAGGATAAAGAGCTGGAGAGGTGTAAGGCACTCGCTAGGCTACAAGGTCAGGGGCCAGAGAACCCACACAACTGGGCGTGTTGGGCCTGTTGTTGGTGTGCAGAGAAAGAAGACAGCACAGCAACAGCAGCAGAAGTAGGTGTGGTGAGTTTTTATGGGCGATCCGAAGAAGCCTAGGAGGAAGTGGGAGTCACCTGGACACCCATGGATTAAGCCAAGGCTTCAGAGGGAAATGGAGCTTTTAGGAAAGTATGGCCTGAGGAATAAGAGGGAGCTGTGGATTGCTGAAACAATGCTTAGAAGAGTAAAGCACCTTGCAAGATCGCTACTGGCCCTGCCTGAGGAAGAGAGGGAGAAGAGATTGCAAAGCCTTGTAACAAGACTTTACAACCTTGGGATTCTTCAAACACTAAACGCTACAGTATCTGATATACTGAACCTAAGTGTAGAGGCTATTTTAGAGAGAAGGCTTCAGACAATTGTATGGAAAAAAGGACTTGCAAAAACACTTCACCAAGCAAGGCAGATGATAGTGCACGGCCACATAGCAATAAGGAGTAGGAGAGTCACATCACCAAGCCACATAGTTTCAAGAGAAGAGGAGAACTACGTGAGTCTATACCCAACTTCACCATACACAAAGGCCGTTGCAACCCCTACCAGTTAGCTTAAGGTGATATATGGTGTCGTTTAGCAGCAGAGAGTTGAAGTGGGGTGTTGCACACATATACTCCTCCTTCAACAACACAATTGTGCACATAACAGACATCAGCGGGGCTGAGACTGTAGCTAGGGGCTCTGGAGGCATGGTTGTAAGAGCGGATAGAGAAAAGCCAAGCCCATACGCAGCTATGATGGTTGCCTACAGGATTGCTCAGGAGGCCATGGAGAAGGGAGTTACAGCTATTCACATAAGGGTAAGGGCGCCAGGAGGCCACGGCCCTAAGATACCTGGTCCAGGAGCACAGGCAGCTATAAGGGCTTTGGCTAGAGCAGGGTTTATTATTGGAAGAATTGAGGATGCAACTCCAATTCCTCACGACACTACGAGAAGGCCTGGTGGTAGGCGTGGTAGAAGGGTGTAAGTATTGGTTGTAGAGGTTAGGGAGTGGAGCTCTGAAGCCCTCGAGCTTTACTTAGACGGGTTTCCCCTACCTATTCTGAACTCTATTAGGCGCTACTCCCTAGCCAAGGTGCCTACTTACGCTATAGACGAGGTAACGGTAGTTGTTAACACTTCAGCAATGTTTGATGAAATGCTTGCACACAGACTTGCTATGATTCCTCTCAGAAGTGAGGAAAGTGTTGATAAGCTTCTTTCTGTTGATGTAATGCTATGTGAAAAGTGCTCACTTGATTCTGAAGAGAAGCCTTCGAAAGATGTATGTGATAAGTGCTTTGTGAGCATGTATCTCGAGGCCGAGGCCCACGACGAGGAAGTCACAGTATATTCAAGTGAGATAAAGTCTGAGGATCCTCATGTAAAGCCTGTATACGATAACATTCCTATTGTTATACTAGCGCCAGGGCAGCGCATATCTCTAGAGCTAAGGGCTAGGATTGGAAGGGGTTTAGAGCACGCTAAGTGGAGTCCTGCAACAGTTGCTATAGCTAGAAATGTTGCTGAGATAAAGATAGATAAAGAGCTTTGTAACTTATGTGGAAAGTGCGTTGAAGTTTGCCCTAAGAAAGTGCTTAAGGTAGATGGAGGCAGGGTTAAAGTAGAGAGAGCACTCGATTGTATAATATGTAAGCAGTGCGTAAATGTGTGTCCTGTTAAGGCTATAGATGTTGTTAACATTGTGGATAAAAACATTTTAAGGGTGGAATCCAGTGGTGCTCTAGAACCAGAAACTATAATTAGGCTATCCCTAGAGCTCTTACGCAGAGACTTGGAGGCTCTGCACAACTTTGTTGAGAAGGTAAAGAAGGGTGTTAAGTCTTGAGAAGAACAGGCCCCACAAATTACATATTGAGGAAGACCATTAGGCAGTTGAAAAAGGTTGCTAGAGTTAATAAGGCGAGAATATGGAGGTATGTAGCTGAGCTTCTTGAAAGATCTGCGCGAAAGCGAGTTGCTGTGAATATTTATAAAATAAATAGGTTAACTAAGGATGGCGATGTAGTGATCGTCCCTGGGAAGGTCTTGGGAGTAGGCAAGCTAAATCATCGAGTGGCGGTAGCAGCAATAGCCTTTTCTAAACAAGCTATAGAGAAGATTAAGGCTGCTAATGGAAGGGCTATGCACATTCTTGAGCTTGTTAATGAAAATCCTAGTGGAAGTGGGGTGAAGATAATCATATGAGCGTAGTCGAAGTAACGTCGAAAGAAGTCTTTACAAGGGTTTTAGCTGAAAAACCCGCTGAGATTGTTATAGACGCTGATTCAATGGTTTTAGGTAGGTTGGCAAGCACTGTTGCCAAGCTCTTATTGCTAGGCGTAAAGGTGCATGTTGTAAATGTTGAAAAAGCTGTTTTAACTGGAAATAGAAAGAGGGTTATTGAGGGCTATAAGTTGCTATTTGAGGTAAAGACTCATAAAAACCCGTACAGGCATGCCATTCATAGACCTCGCAATCCGGTTACGTTATTTAAGAGAACTGTGAGAAATATGCTGCCCAAGAATCCTAATAGGCGCTTAAAACTGCTTAAGAATGTAAAGGCTTACATAGGTCTACCTCCTGATTTCAGTAATAAAGTTTTGGTGAGAGTTGTAGACCTCTCAATAAATGCTCGAAAAGCGTCAAAATACATGACGCTAGCAGAGCTTGCAAAGGCATTGGGTTGGAGCCCCGGGGTGTAGTGTAGATGTCGCAGCAGGAGGCAGAGTTAAAGGTTTTGGGAGCATACCCTCAGATAATAAGTGGTAAAAAATATGTTTTAAGCTATGGTAAGAGGAAAACAGCTGTTGCAAGGGCTGTCATAACTCATGGTAGGGGGTTGTATAGAGTTAATGGTGTTCCTGTAGAGCTTTACCCAATAGAACTAGCACGGCAGAAAATGCTAGAGCCTCTGCTATTGCTAAGCGAAGAGCTTAGAAATTCCATAGATATAAATGTTAGCGTTCAGGGAGGGGGCGTCATGGCCCAGGCCTATGCAGTTAGAACTGCTGTTGCTAGGGGTATAGTGATGTTCTTTGAAAATCCCGTAATAAAGCGGCTATTCAATGAATATGACAGGACAATGCTTGCAGGAGACCCGAGGAGAACAGAGCCCGAGAAGTGGATGAGGTATAGTGCAAGGAGGTTTAGGCAAAAGTCTTACAGGTGAAAACAATGATAATTCCCGTAAGATGCTTTACTTGCGGATACCCCATCGGAGCTAAGTGGGAAGAGTTTAAGAGACGTGTAGAGAATGGCGAGGATCCTGGAAGGGTTTTAGATAGTCTAGGTATAAAGAGGTATTGCTGTAGAAGAATGTTGCTTTCTCACATAGACTTATTTAAAAACGTTACTAAGTATGGTAATGTAAAGTAGGTGGTGTTGTCTGGAAGAAGAACGTAAAGTACTTGAACAACAGCAACTAGAGCTCCTAGTCCCACTAGAACTGTACTTGCAAGCAGGTGTGCATATAGGTACACATACATGTACAAAACACATGGAAAAGTTTGTATTTAGAGTGAGACCTGACGGACTTTACATACTCGATGTTAGGAAAACTGATGAAAGGCTTAGAGTAGCGGGGAAGTTTTTAGGCAGGTTTGAGCCTTCAAAAATAATGGTGGTTTCAACAAGACAATATGGTAGGCAACCCGTATTAAAAATGGCTGAATTAACTGGTGCTAAGGCTATACTGGGCAGGTTCGTACCGGGTACCTTAACAAACCCAAAGCTAGAATCTTACTACGAGCCCGATGTTGTAGTACTAACAGATCCAAGAATAGATTCACAACCTCTTGACGAAGCAATTATGGTCGGAATACCTGTTGTCGCTTTTGTGAGTACAGATAATAAGCTCGAGGGAGTAGACCTAGCAATACCTGCTAATAACAAAGGTAGGAAATCCTTAGCATTACTGTACTGGATTTTAACAAGGCAGGTATTGAGAGAAAGAGGAAGCATAGGCCCCAGCGATAACTTACCTGTAGGCCCAGAGGCCTTTGAATCAACGTCTTAGCTATACTGTGATTTAATGGAAAGGGTAGTAAGGAAGAGCATTCCAATTCCTTTTCCAATAATAGGTATACCCATAAGAAACCTATTCTCACATTATGTAACAATACCTTCAACAATAAATTGCGATTTGCATATTAAGATTTCTGAGAAAGCTAAGACATTAGCAAGTTTAATAAATAGCTTCCAAATTGAGAAAGCAGACCTTGCAAGTAATGAAGCTGTGTTTAGCTATGTAAATAAGTTTTTGAATGAGTTAAACTACAGGATGGCAGTAGATGGCAATTTTTCTATAGAGTGCACAGATGACCCTCCATCTATGGCTGTTTTTGCTGTAGTTACAACAGAAATTCTTAAGGCTATGCTAAAGCCTAGCTATAGTGACTACACAATAATGCTGGATACCCTCGCACTATTTGATGAAAGAAGCCTGGGTCTTGACCCAGGTTATTGCAAGGCCTTGAGATGCTCGTATTTGTACAGCAATGTGTGTATTGCTAGAGGTTATGATGAGCTTATTCGATTAGGCATTAGGAAGCTTGCAGTTAAAAAGCTATCAGAAATCACATGCCCGTCTCTGTGCAAGGTTATTGATAATCCTTATGATGCCAATACACTCTCATTTTTTTACAAGTTTTCTACACATATAATAGGCTTATTAGCACAGGCTATTAAAGAGTGGAGCAATGAAAAGTTTAGCCTTTTACGCAAGTTTCTAGATTTATACATGATATTAGAGAGTAGTCTCGTTAAAGAATTCATGAATAGTGAAAACCTGCCCTTAGGTTTTGGTGTAAAGCCTATAGTAGATTACAAAAGCATTAAGCTCTATAAAATTAATGCAATAATATAGGAGGTGATGGCAATACAACTTACAAATATTTTAAAACTTGGGGGCTCTGTGATAACAAATAAGCAAGAACATTATTCAGTGAGATATAGTGATGTTTACAGAATAGCGCTGGAAATTAGCCTGGCTTACAATAAGTGTAGCAAGAGAGTAGTACTAGTCCATGGTGGTGGGAGTTTCGGACACCACACTGTTGCTACATATGGTGATGTTAAGAGCTCTGAAGCCATATCGCAAGTTGTGTACTTTATGAGAGAGTTAAACATGATTATAGTAGACGCGTTGCATGCTTATGGAGTACCTGCAATTCCTATAGACACACACGCAATCTTCTATAGAACTAGTGAAAATGACTTACAATGTTTTTGTAAACCACTAGAAGAGGCTATTGAAAAAAGTGTTATACCCGTGCTTTACGGTGACATTATTTTCAGTTACAGAGGACCTGAGGTGCTGTCAGGTGATGAGATAGCATGGAAGCTTTCTACGCTATTTAAGCCCTGCAAACTGCTATTTGCATCTGATGTTGATGGTGTTTACGAGAAGCCCCCAATTGAAGGAATTGAGAGAAAGGCAAAGCCTCTAGATATTGTAAGGCTCAGCAATTTAGAGGCAGTAGAATTTAGTTTTCAAGGCAGAACAGATGTAACAGGGGGAATGAAGGCGAAGCTTCTTCACGGGCTTAGGTACTGGCATAGTGGCATTGCTGAGGTACTGATATTCAATGGGCTTAAAAAAGGACTCATATATAAAGCACTTTGTGGCAAACCCACTCCTGGGACAAGGGTTACGCTATGAGTATAGAAAATAGGAAGCAGGATCACATAGAGTTAGCACTCTTACCGCAATCCCAAGGACCTTTAACTACGCTATTTGAAGACGCTGTGATTGTTCACAACGCCTTACCCAACATATCTTATGAGAAAATAGATACTTCAACAACTTTTTTAGGATTTAAATTAAGTGCACCTATAATAATCTCGGGAATGACTGGAGGAACTGAGAAGGCATACGAGTTAAACAAAAAGTTAGCTCAAGTGGCTGAAGAATTTCGCATAGCTCTAGGAGTTGGAAGCCAGAGAGCTATGATTGAAAACCCTTCTTTAATAAACACGTATAGAGTGGTTAGAGAAACTGCACCTAGCATACCCATAATATCTAACATAGGTTTTGCACAGCTAAAGAAGTTAAGCATGGAGCAAGTGGAGAGTCTTGTTACTAGTATTGAGGCTAATGCATTAGCGATTCATCTTAACGTAGCACAAGAGCTAGTGCAGGTAGAGGGAGATAAAGATTTTGAAGACGTAGTTAGCGTGATAGAGAAGCTTACACATAGGTTAAGTGTTCCTATAATAATAAAGGAGGTTGGTAACGGGCTTTCAAAAGAAGTTGTAGAAACTCTGTATGCCATAGGAATTAGAGTATTTGATGTAGCTGGTGCTGGTGGTACAAATTGGGTTAGGATTGAGCTAATGAGAATTGCAAAAAGCGACAAAAAAGCATCACTTTACGGCGAACCCTTTGTTACGTGGGGTATACCTACAGCAGCATCAATTTGTGAAGCAAGAGCTGTTGCTAATGAGATTATAGTGATTGGTAGTGGAGGCATTAGAACAGGCGTAGATGTGGCAAAAGCTATAGCACTTGGTGCAGATATTGTGGGCATAGCCCAGCCTTTTCTTAGGAGCATTATAGTGGGGGGTGGTAGAGAGTATGTATCTTCATTGCTAGCCCAGCTGAAGGTGGTTATGGCTCTAACTGGTGTTAGAAGTGTAATGGAGTTGCAGAATGTGCCAATAGTCATTATGGGCAGGCTCGCCCAATGGATTTGCGCTAGAAAGCTAAGGCTTAGAAACACACGAGCTTATATACACTGTTGCTCTAACGTATAGTGTGTTTAGCTATGGAACTACTTAAGTACGCAGAGGAGGTAGGTAAAGAAGTTGAAGAATTTATATACAACGTGATTAAAGGAGAGCCTTGGAAAGTTTATGAGGCTTCGCTTCACTATATAAAAGCAGGTGGTAAAAGGCTCAGGCCTCTTGTAGTGATTTTAGCAAGTAGAATTGCTGGTGGTAGTGAGGAAATAGCAATACCTGGTGCAGCAGCAGTAGAAGTCCTACACACCTTCACATTAATACATGACGACATTATCGATAAGGATGAGCTGAGAAGAGGAGTACCAACAGTTCACAAGCTGTGGGGAACTGACATGGCCATAATTGCAGGGGATCTGCTTTTTGCCTATGCATATAAGTGCTTGCTAAAGGCTTTAGAACTAGGGGTTTCAAGTGATAGAGTTGCAAAGGCTATTGAAGCCTTAACAGATGCTGCAATAACTGTTGCTGAAGGCCAGGCTTTAGACATGATGCTTCCTGAGGTAAGGGAGGCAAGAGTAGAAGACTATATAACCATGGTTTCAAAGAAAACAGCTGCACTCTTTGCTTACTCAGCTAAAATTGGCGGTATTTTGGCAGGAGCCTCTGAAGAGTTTTTATTAAATATCTTCAACATAATGATGAATGCTGGTGTAGCTTTTCAAATAAGAGACGATATACTTGGTCTGATAGGGGATGAGAAGGTTTTGGGAAAGCCTGTTTATAGCGACTTAAGGGAGGGGAAGAGAACCATACTCGTGATATACGCGCTAAACAATGTTGATCTTGAAAAGAAGACCAGGCTTCTCAAGATCTTAGGAAACAGGAATGCGAGTCTTGATGAGCTCAAGGAAGCCGCTAAGATAATACTTGAGAGTGGAGCTCTAGAGTATTCCGAATCTCTTGCTGAGATGTATGCTACCAGAGCTCTAGAGCTTCTCAATGAGCTTAAACCTGTGAATGCAGAGGCTTTTGACATGTTTAAAGAATTAATAAGGTTTATGATCAAGAGAAGGTATTGATACAACAATTTAGTAGACTGGTAGAAAAGGATATGAAGCCAAATGCGAAAGGCGTAGGGAGGTTTCCTATAGGATATGTAGAGGAAGGGTATGCTTTAAAAATAGCTGGAGAGGAGGGCATAAAGGAACTCGTCAACTTTAAATCAAAACTGTGTATAGATAGAGATCACATGTGTTTTAGTGAGATGAATTTATGTAGAAGTGGCAAGAGCTTTGTAGAGGTGGTGTACGAAAGAATACCAGAACTCATTCTAGATGCTGAAAGAGGTACTCTGAAGTCTGACATAGCAATATATAGTCCTGTAGCTGATCAAGTTCTTTATGTACCCAGTAATACAAGGGTGTTTTTAGTGGAGGCTAGTGGGAGAAGCATCTATCCTCTCGTTAGTGAAGGTGAAAACGTGAGTAATGATAGAAAACTATTTTATGTTGTAACAAACAAGTTTGAAGTGAAGGTTGTTAGGGCAGGGGTTTCTGGAGTAGTCATTTACGTTGGTGATGTTGTAGGAGGGTTTGTGATAGCAAACAAAATGTTATGTATTATAGTGAGTGAGAAAGATGTCTGCAGGCTCCGTAGATGCAATCAAACAAGTAATTGAAAGATCCGCCCTAAAGTATGCTGTAGAGAACAGGCTAAGATATGGTGAAGCTAAGCTAGGCCCAGTGATAAATAAGGTTCTGGGGGAGTTCAGGCAGTTCAAGGCTATGGCTAGGGATATTGCAAAGATAGTTGATGAGATTATCAAATATGTTAATAGCCTAAATGAAGCAGAGCTACGTGATTTAGCAGAGAAGCTGGGGCTTTTAGAGCAAAAGGAGGTTAAAAAGGAAGAAAGAGCTTTACCACCACTACCCAATGTAGAGCAGTGGGGTACTGTAGTAACGAGGTTTGCTCCTAATCCAGACTTTCCAATTCATTTAGGTAATGCGAGAGCCGCTATCCTTAGTCACGAGTATGCGAGAATGTATAAAGGAAGGTTTATACTTAGATTTGAGGATACTGATCCAAGAATCAAGAGGCCCCTTACATTTTCCTATAGTGTTGTGGAAGAGGATTTGCTATGGCTTAGTGTAAAGTGGGATGAAGAGTATGTGCAGAGCTTGAGAATGGAGAAGTACTATGAGGTTGCTAAGAAGCTCATAGAGCTTGGCTATGCATATGTGGACTTATGTAAAAGTGAGGTATTTAGGGAGTTGCGAAACGCAGGCAAGGAGTGTCCTCATAGAAATCTCAATCCATCTAAACACCTAGAGTTGTTTGAGAAAATACTTGTTGGAGAATTTGGTGAAGGAGAGGCTGTAGTAAGACTGAAAACCGATTTAGGCCATCCCGATCCAGCAATTCGTGATTGGGTTATGATGAGGATAATAGATGTTGAAAAGCACCCCCATCCAATTGTAGGTGATAAATATAGGTTATGGCCGACATACAACTTTGCAGCGGCTGTTGACGATCACCTGATGGGGGTAACACATATCTTGAGGGGAAGGGAGCATGCTTTGAACACCATAAAGCAGCTCTACATATACAAGTACCTTGGCTGGCGCTATCCCGAAGTAATAAACTTTGGAAGGGTAGGGTTAGAGGGGTTTATTCTTAGTAAGAGCTGGATTAAAAGCAAGCTGAAGGAAAGCCCTGACAAGTTCATGGGATTTGACGACATTAGGTTTGCAACGATAGCAGGTCTTAGGAGAAGAGGCATTTTACCTGAGACCATTAGAGAAATTATACTTTCTCTCGGGCTTAGCCCTGCTGATGCAAGAGTAAGCTGGGTGAATATAGCAGCTGTGAATAGAAAAAATGCTGACCCCTTAGCAAAAAGGATATTTGTTGTGTGTAACCCAGTTAAGGTTCATATTCACGGTGCGAATGTGCCTAAAGAAATTGAGATAAGCTATCACCCTACTAAAGACCTTGGAAAGAGAAAAATCACTTTAACAAAACCTGAGGTATTTGTATCTAGTCACGATATTGAAAACTCAAAGCCTGGCGCCATAATTAGGCTCATGGAGCTGTTCAATATAGAGATAAAGCGTGTGAATAAAGATGTTGAGGCAGAATATCACAGTGCAGATCTTGCTGAAGCTAAAAAGTATGGGGCTCCAATAATTCAGTGGGCTCCTTGTGAAAGTAACGTAAAGGTTACAATTATTAAAGCTGACGGTCTAAAACTGAGAAAGCAATATTGTGTAGCAGAAAAAAGCCTGGCAGAAATGAAAAAAGATGAACTAGTGCAGATGGTTAGAGTAGGTTTTGGAAGGATTGACACTATTACAAGAAGCAATGTTATAATTATATATGCTCATGAATGAACTTTGAAAACCTCATTATATCTTAAATACCCGAGGCACAGACTTGTATAGTTAAAGATGTGGAAAGGGGTTAAAGATGTCGAAACCTTTTTACGTAAAATTTGAAGTACCGCCAGAGGTCTCAGAAAAAGCCTATCAAGCACTTAAAAAAGCCAGGGAAACAGGAGGAAAGATTAGGAAAGGGACAAACGAGGTTACAAAGGGAGTTGAAAGGGGTCTCTGCAAATTAGTACTCATAGCAGAGGACGTAGATCCGCCAGAGGTTGTAGCTCACCTCCCACTACTTTGTGAAGAAAAGAAAGTGCCATATCTATATGTGCCTAGCAAAAAGAGATTAGGAGAAATGGCAGGGATTGAGGTAGCAGCAGCCTCAGCGTGTATAGTAGAGCCTGGTGAGGCTAAGGCAGAGCTTGATGAATTAGCAGCCAAATACCAGGAACTACGAACAAAAGCAGGTAAGTAACTAAGCAAGTTTTAAACTTTGATTTAGAACTACTTTTTCACTTCAAATAAGTACATAATGATGATTTTTGTAGCATAAAGACCTCAGTTACCTTCTTACAGTTAACTTCCTAGCTTCTCTCTCAGTTTCCCTCAGTATTACAATATCGCCTATTCTCACAGGCCCCTTAACATTCCGTGTTAAAATTCTTCCTTTATCTCTACCCTCTAAAATCCTGACCCTTACCTGAATCACCTCACCAGTTACACCAGTTCTACCGATTATCTGTACAACTTCAGCTGGAAACCCTATCTTTTCAACAACATTAATTTCATAATCCTTACTCTTTTCCTCTACAACAACATTTGTCATTATTTAGCGCCTCAGACGACATCAATTATTATAAAAAGAGCTTTTAAGCTTTAACAAAGGTAACTCTATAACAAATTGTCGGTGATCATATAGTGGTTTCAAAGCATGTGTGCAGCTTTTGTGGCAACCTCATTGAGCCTGGTACAGGGCTTATGTTTGTAAAAAATGATGGTAGCATAATGTGGTTTTGTTCAAGTAAGTGCTATAAAAACTTCAGAATGGGTAGGGACCCCAAGAAGTTGCCATGGACTAAGCTATATCTAGGTAGAAGCAGAAAGTGAGTTAACTACTTTCAAGCTGTTTAAGTAGTAGAGAATACTCAATTTCCTTTAGCGCCTTAATCTTTAATATCTCTTTTAGAACCTCTATGGAGTCCTGTGTAAGCATATTTTTAAATTTTGTAATAAGAGCCTTTGCATGGTCAAGTGGTATGTCTGTATAGAGTATGTCTCCTTCATCAATGTGTCTGCCCACCATAACATTGCCTCTTATTGATATTGCTACCTCCTGCCCTGCTCGGGCCTCCTTAATTTGTTGCCCCATGTGCTGAATCTGCATTACCTCGCCTACTCTCTTGCCATCAGCTTTCATAAGTGGTACACCAGCTCTTATTAAACCGCCCAACACCTCTACACCAACAATTGCAGGATCGCTTCGCCTAAAAACAAAACCTGGCAGGAGCTTTATTTTAGCAGGAGGCACCAGCACTTCAAATTCTCTTTGCAACTCCGCTTTCTTTTCATTTTCAATCCACTGAAGATACTCTTCAACAAGCCTATATATTATGTTATTTGAAAAGATCTTAACCCCCTCTTTTCTTGCAAGCTCTTCAGCTTCAGTCAAGGGCTTAACATTGAAAAGCAGAATTGCACCATAGTACTTGCTACTCTTTGCTACAATTGAAGCCTCTATAACCTCTCTTTTCGAAAGGGATCCAACATCAGCAAGTCTTATCGGTATACCTCTCCTGCTAAGAGCATTAATAACAGCCTCCAGAGTTCCGAGAGTATCAGCTTTTACTACTACTCCATTAACATCCTTCTTAAATCTTATAGCTTCAACTTCTTCTACAATAAGCCTCTTATACTTTTCAACATCTTCTTCTGTAGGCGCGACATAAAGTGGTGAGCCTGCGATAACCTCATCTAGGTTAGGTGCAACAATTCTAATACCTGCAGCAGCAGATACCTCTTCAACGGCTTTTAGTTCTGATTTTGCAACTCTTATATCAGTTACAGTCTTTGGCATTAATATTGTCCTAACTCTTGTAACTACAGGACCATTAATCCCCGCTAGTACCATAATATCCTTCTCTCTAATAACACCATCATAAAGAATCACATCTATAGCAATTCCAAACCCCGGCTGTTCTTTAACTTCAAGAACCACACCTTTACCAGGACCCTCAGCATACACAAGCCTATCACCTATGTACCTCTGAGCCATCCCGGCTACTACAGCTAGTAACTCAGCAATTCCCTCGCCAGTCTTTGCTGAAACAGGTATTATGGGTATAACCTTTAGGAAGTCCCTAACCTTCTCAAATACATCTGCTATCACATTATAATTAGAAAGCTGTGCTACAAGCTTGTAAAGCATTCCCTCAAGCCTTTTTGCAACGGCTGGTGCTTGCTTCCTTAAGCTTATTGTGATGGGTTCATCAGGATTAGGCTTCCAGCCAGGTATCTTATCTATTTTATTAGCCGCTATGACAAATGGCACTCCTCTAGACTTCAGAATGTCTATGCTTTCTATTGTTTGAGGCATAACACCCTCATTCACATCTATAACCAATACAGCTATATCAGCAACACTGCCCCCTCTTTTTCTCAAATTAGAGAAAAGCTCGTGACCGGGTGTGTCAATAAAGAGAAGTCCTGGTATAGTTAGTCTAACTGGTATCATCTTTTTAAGAGGTTCAATTACCTTTTCAATAACTGATGCCGGAATGTTACTTGCTCCTATATGTTGTGTCATTTCTCCAGCTTCTTTCTTAACCACAGCAGTTCCTCTAATCTTATCTAACAATGTAGTTTTTCCGTGATCTACGTGGCCAAGTACTACAACGATAGGTTGCCTAAGCCTCTTCCCTCTACTCACTTTAACCACACCACATGCAGTATAGTTGGGCATAGCAACTATAAAAACCTATGATGAGGATTTCTATGCCAGACTTTCAAAATAGCTTTTTAGTTCTTATTTTTATTTGAAAGTCTCTGTAGAAGAGCTATAGTAATGGGTGTCTAAGTCTAATGCCTGATTTCAAAATAGTGGTGTCTGACCCAACAGCAAAGAATATCAGGGTGATACCAGTTAAGGTAATAGGAACGCCAGATCTATCATATGATGAGAGGCATAAGGAGCAAAGAGAATTTGTATTATGTAAAGCAAATCCAAAGCTAATAGAGATGCTTAATCCAGCCCTAGGGGTAGTCGTAATCAGGATATGGAAAAACAAAGCCAATAGAGAGAAAGTAAACATAATAGCTAAGATAGTAAAAGATGCCTCATTAGATGTTCAGACTGTTTTTGTTCCGGAAGCTCTATTACGTGAGAAGCTTGGAGTAGGAGAGGCTATAGGAGAGATATTCAGAGCGCCAGCGTTCCAAATAAGAGTTAGTGGAGCAGACGCATCTAAGCTAATTGGCTTGAAGATAGGTGATAGGTTTGAGGGTTCATTAATAGGGCTTAGCAATGTTCAGCTTGAAATTAGGGGTGGGTCAGACCTAGCGGGCTTTCCTATGCGTATTGATATTGCAGGGCCTGTGAAAAAGTATGTATTGCTTTCTCAAGGACCAGGCTTCAAGCCTAGAGAGGACGGTGAGAAGAGAAGAAAGCTTGTTAGAGGTAATACCATTTCAGAAGACATAGTACAGATAAACACTGTTGCTATTTTCATTAAGATCTAAATTACTTAGAGCTTTTTTCAGCCATGCCTTAGAGATTGGGGATTTTGTGTGAATATTGGAAAAAGAATGGATATACCAAGCCTAATCATAGGTGTTGTGGGTCATGTAGATCATGGAAAGACAACACTAGTACAAGCTTTAACAGGTACATGGACTGCCAGATATTCTGAAGAACTAAAAAGATCCATGACTATACGTCTTGGCTATGCCCAGGGCTCTGTACTTTATTGTGAAGGTGTGGGACCACCATCATCATATATAATGCATATAGATTCTTGTCCAAACAATGTTGAGCCAAAACTCTTAAAGACAGTTTCCTTTGTTGATGCGCCAGGGCATGAGATACTCATGGCTACAATGCTTTCTGGAGCTGCATTAATGGATGCTGCAATACTTGTTATAGCAGCTAATGAGCCTTGCCCACAGCCGCAAACAATTGAACATACAAAAGCTCTTGAAATCCTCGGTGTAGAGCAGCTAATTGTAGTTCAAAATAAAATAGATGTTGTCCCTCCAGAGAAGTTACATGCAAACTATAAGCAGATTAAGGATTTCTTAGCGACAACAAAGTACACTAAGGCGCCAGTAATTCCCGTAAGTGCTCTCCATAGAGTAAATGTTGATGTTATTGCTATGGCAATAGCAAAGCTGTTTAAAGAGCCAGAGAGAGTACTAGGAAGGCCTGCAATAATGCAAATTGCGAGAAGTTTTGATGTAAACCTTCCTGGCACCCCTCCAGAAGAGCTTGTGGGGGGAGTTGTTGGAGGTGCGCTTATGAAGGGAGAAATTAAGGTAGGAGACGAGGTTGAGATAAAGCCTGGTGTAAGAGTAGTTGCAAAAGGGAGGATTACTTACGAACCTCTGGTAACAGAGATTACGAGCATTAGGTACGGGGAGATAGAGGTAGATGTTGCAAAACCAGGAGGGCTTGTTGCATTAGGAACAAAATTAGACCCCTCGTTGACAAAGGGAGACGCCCTTAGGGGGCAGGTTTTAGGTCATAGTGTTCCAGATGCCGTACAAGAGCTTCGAGCTGAGTACAGAATGTTGGAAAAAGTTGTTGGAGCTAGAGAAATGGTTCAGCCTCCTAAGCTTAAGGCTAGGGATTCAATAACACTAATAATTGGTACGAGATTTGTAAATGCTGTGGTAGATGCAGTGACAAGCGATGAGTTTGAGGCAAAGTTAGTTGAGCCAGCAGTAGTGTTTGAGAAGAGCAGGCTCGCAATATTAATGAAAATCGGGGGGAGGCTTAGGCTAGTTGGTTGGGGGCGGGTGACGAGCTAATGGAATGCTCTATAATTTTGGATTCAAGTGCTCTTTTTGTAATAGCTGAGAACCTCGCATCTCTTGATAGCATTTATGAAATTGCCAGTGAGTGTGAGGTTATTGTGGTGAAGCCTGTAATTGAGGAGCTGAAGAGTATAGCGGGAAGAGATCGTAGCAGAAAATCACTCTTAGCTAAGTGGATTCTGCAGAATTTAGTGCCAAGATTTAAAGTTGTAGATTTAAATGTTAAGGGAGAAGCAGATAGCGCCATACTGGAATACGCCTATGAACTTAAAAGAAAGGGTATTAGAAGCATAATAGCTACAACGGACGGGGAAGTAAAGGAGAAAGCACTTAAGAGAGGTATTGATGTTCTCATATATAGAGAATCAGAGAGAATATTTGAAAGCCCTTAAAATCTTTTAAATGCTTTCAAGCCTAAAACACTAGGTTATAGCTGGTGGCATTACTTTGTTTAGAGTTCTTAAGTTAAGAGACGTTGTTAGAGTTGACCCAGCGAAAATGGACATGCCATTGGAAGAAGTAGTGTTTGAAGCACTTAGAAAGAAATACGAAGGTTTGAAGGATAAAACACTAGGTATAGTAATAGCGGTAATAGATGTCAATGTGAATCCCATGGGCTATATACCCGTAGGCGATGGCGCTCCATACCATGTTACAGAATTCACAGTTTTAACTTATGTTCCTATAGTTAATGAAGTTGTGGAGGGCGTTGTTGAAACAGTGGGTAGGAGTGGCGTAACCGTGAGTATAGGGCCTATAGAAGGATTTGTACATATTCAGCAGATAGCAGATGATGAAACTACATATGACATTGCGAGAAATGTCATTGTGTGCAGAAACACAAAGAGGTTTATAGCGCAGGGGGATAGAGTACGAGCACGTATAACAAGCGTTTCACTAGGTGCATCAGGAAGGCCACCACGGGTTAGCATGACCATGAGGCAACCATATCTTGGTAAACTTGATTGGATTTTTAAAAAATCATAGTCACACTGTTTACTGTATGTGATGAGCATTCACCACCCGCCAAGACCTATAATTATCTGTGGGTAGCTGTAAATGCTTGGCGGGTGGCTCATCATGCTACCCCCGAGCCCCCTCACCGCAGAGGCTCACCGCTAGTCGCCTAGCGGCTCAGAGCCCTGCGGTTCTCGGAAACTCGGGGACATCAGTAAACTTATAAGCTTCGTGAGGCTTATAAGTTTTGCTGGGCTACAGCCTTGGTTGAGAACCCTCTCTACACCACCAAGCTATCGTTCAATGCTAGCGGTGATAGGGCTAAGAAGATACTGTCTACTGCATGGCTGTTTAAGCTTGCTTGTCACAGGGTTCTTAGCAGGAGTAAGGAGTTGTTAAATGCTTTAATACCTTCTAAAATTGCCTGGGTTAAGATGTTTTACAGCAATGCCAGAGACCTCATACCCAATAAGAGGTATGCTTATGGAGCTGTGTACCTTGTCTACGGCATTTGGGAGAGCTCTAGGAGTCTAAGGATTGACTATAGGAATGTTGAGCTCTCTGATTGGCTAATGTTTCAGCACTACGATAGAGAGGTAGACGGGAATGTCATCAGGGTTCTGGGAGATGGCACTATACTAGTAACTACATACAGCTATGATGGTTCTAAGGATAGAGTACTCATAAAGGTGAAGCCTAATAGGGGTTATGAGGAGCTCTTGAAGCTTGTTGTAGAGTCTAAGGAGAAGTACATGCCCAAAGTACTAGTCAGAGGATATAACATCAGAAACGGTAAGCCCTATGTTAGTGGTGAAATTCATGTAACTATCGGCTACGACTTCTACCTAAAGCACATGACAAGGCATAGGGAGCCTAAGGGCAGTTTAATAGGTGGTGTAGATGTTAATACTGATAGAATCAATCTTGTGATAATAGATGAGAAGGGTAGTCTCAGAGACTATAAAACATTTTGGTTTTCAGAGGTAACAGCTAGGGGTTGTCCAAGGAGAAGGGCTTGGAGTGTCGTAGGTATGAAGATTCATGAGATGCTTAGGTATGTCTACAACCACGGAGTAGCAACAATTGCTTTAGAGAACCCAGAGGTATTAGGCTACTTGAAGCTTGCGTGGATTAGGAACGGTGATAGGAAGTATGAGAACTACAACTACAAGGTCTCAGTATTTAGGAGCTCCGTCATTGAGAGAATAGCGATGAAAGCTCCTCTCTATGGGCTAAACACAAAGTTTGTAGACCCGAAGGGGACCACAAGCTCTAGAGAACACAACGGGATTATGAAGAGGTTTGGACTAGACAGGCACACAGCATCAGCATACATCATAGCACTGAGAAGTATTTAAAAATATTTACAACTAATTGTAAAATACTTCAAACCTGTGATGAGCCTTGTAAGGGCTGATTACATGATGAAAAAGGGCCTCTGAATCTATGGTATGGGTTAGTAAAAGAGAAATAGCATATTACATAATCTTGAAGGAGGAGTTTGGAGATAGAGTTTTTAATTTAGGTGAAGCTATGGATGTTTTAGCCTTTCTAGGATCGAGAAAAGTTGTTAGGAAAGTCATTAAGAACTTGGTGAAGAAGGGGCTTTTGATGAGAGTTGACTACCTAAACTATAGGGTAGAGGATGTAGGGGAAGCATTTAGGAAAATGCTTTATGAATATATTAGACAAAGAATTTTCAGAACTATGAAGTCTAGGGGTTGTGATGCGACTATTGATAAAGAGACTGGAGACATAGTTATAATGTGTGAAGAGGGTGTTAGGCTGGGTTTAAATATACCTACAGTACTAAAGAAGTTTGGTATTAAGGTGTTAAGGTGTAAAAAAGAGCTGTGTTAGTGACGAAATAATGGTGTAAAGTTTCTTGTTATGCTATTTAGTATTACTCTTTCTTTACAACAACAATTTCTATTGTTGAAACTCTGCTTTGTCTTCCATCGCTGCTTGTAATGGTTTGACTTCCTATTTTTATATCCTTTACATCTACCTTTCCTGGTAGGAATCTGTTTCTCACAATCTCTATTGCATCAACAGCTTTACTTATTGCTCTACCCCTAGCCTTTACAATTATTTCATTTACTCCCTGGTTCAGTAGAGTTAGCATTGCTAGTACATAGTTCATTACAGGTTTCTTGCCTACAAGTACTGTGTTTGCAGATGGTGGTGTTTGTGCCAAGGCCCATCCCTTTTCTCTTTCTACTTTTTGCATTCTTAATTAAACTGCATAAGTGGGAATTAAAAGTTTATGTGTATATTTTTTACATGCTCAGCAATTTGCTGTAAGCAACATCAGTTGTGCTCTTGAGGTGGGATGTGAAAAGGACTAGTAAATACTAAGACTCTCACTATTTTTGAGTATTTTCTATTAATGATTATAGAGTTAATGTTGGGAGTAAAGTTGCTGAATATTGCGTACAGAACGCTTCAAAGTGAGTGTAGGGAGTTGCGTAGCGAAGCTGGGGTTATTAATGTTTGTGGTTTTGGCGATTCTAATAGCCCTAGTAAATTAAAGGAATTGCTTAGAGTGTTGGAAAAGGAGGTAGAGTTTTTTAAGCAATTCTTTAAGCAGTGCACAGGCTATGAAATGTGGTCTCTTCAAGAATACTGGAGTAAAAGACTTCTCATGGGAGAGTCCTTCGCACTTGTAGCTCCTACAGGGGTTGGCAAATCAACACTTCTAGCTGTTTATGCTCTTTATAAAGCTCTTGTATATGACAATAAGGTTTACATAATTACCCCTACCAGGGAAATAGCTAAGCAAATGTATACGAAGATTGTGGAGTACCTAGAGAAGGCAAAGGGTTTAGCATATACAGGTAGTAATAAGGTAAAGGTGCTATTTTACGATTCTTCTTCAAAAAACGTTGTTCAAATAAAAACCGATATAGTTAATGATAATTTTAGTATATTAATAACATCAGCAGCATTTTTATCGAGAAATAGGCAATTGATAGCAGATAAGAAAGTAGATGTAGTTATAGCTGATGACCTAGATTCCATACTTAAGAGCTCAAAGAGTGTTGAAAAGGTCTTGCAGTTACTGGGATTTGATGAGGAGGTAGTGGAGACGGGGTTTAAGCTCATAAAGGCTAAGCAGAACTTACTACTAGCAAAATTCTCAAGTAGTCAAAATACTATAAATGAGTTGCAGAAGCAGGTTATAGAGCTGGAGGCTTTTGTACGAAACAAGGTTTCTCAAACTAATACACAGTTAGTTGTAGCATCTGCTACGGGAAGGTTAAAGGGATTGAAAACCCTCTTGCTTAAAGAACTACTGGGATTTGATGCCGGTGCAGTCTTTGAATACCTAAGGAATGTTGATGACTTTTATAGTGGCGTTGAAGATCTCAGAAGAATTATTGATGTAGTTAAGGAGTTGGGTAGTGGCATAATATTTGTAGCACCACTATACAAGGATTACTTAAAAGCTTTAGAGGAGCTACTTAGTGAAAATGGTGTAAAGTATGCCATTGTTAAAAGTGGTAATAAAGTTGTTGACAAATTTAGAAAGGGAGAAGTAGATGTACTGATAGGACCCGCATCATATTACGGGATACTAGTCAGGGGGCTTGATGAACCGCAGAGAGTAAGATTTGCTATATTCCTTGGAGTGCCCCACATAGCAAGAAGACTCGAGGATTCTTTAAATAATGTGAGAACGATGTTTATTGTATTAAAAGCATTGAAGAGTGTTGGTTGTAGTGTAGAAGAGGAGATAAAAAGTGTTGTTGAGGTTATACAGCAGAGCACACCTGCAATGCTTACGCTGTGCTCAAAGGTTTTGAGGGACCTAATAGAGCCTCCAAATAACCTTTCTAAATACATAGAGGTTTTAAGGAGGGCAAAGAATAGGGTAATAGAGGAGGTCCAGAGTTTACTTAGAAAAAGGGAGTACGTCGCCATAGAGGGCTATGGTATTATAGCTAAGACGCCTAATGGTGTTTACCTAATAAAGCCAGATCCATATACATATATTCAGGCAAGTGGCAGAACCTCTAGATTACTTGGAAATAGTAAGACGCATGGTATAGCGATTGTATTTGAGAGATATAGAAAGCTTGTAGAGCTACTGGAGATGAGGCTAAGAAAGCTGGTTGTATTTTCAGGCTTTAAGGAGCTAAGAGAGGACATACTCAAGGAGGCTATTAGGAAGGCTTTGAGAAGTAGAGCTACTGCTAAGGTTCAGGAGGAGCCCATAACTAAGAACATAAAGCCTGTGCTTTTCATCGTAGAATCACCTACTAAGGCCAAAACCATAGCATCAATGTTTGGAAAACCTGCTAAGAGAGTTTTTGGAGATATTGCAGTATATGAAACAGTAATACCACTTGAAGACCAGGTGTATGTGGGTATAGTAACTGCTACTAGAGGGCATGTAACCGATCTTATTACTGACAGAGGCTTTCACGGAGTGGAAATTGGTGATGGTAGGTATACAGCAGTTTACGACTTCATTACAAAGTGTAGGAATTGTGGAACGCAACATGTAGGGGTCTACGAGTCTTGCCCATATTGTGGCTCTATAAACATATTCACTTCATTAACTGTATGCCACGTGCTGCAAAAGCTAGCCTCAGAAGTGAGTATGGTGTTTATAGCTACGGATCCTGATGATGAGGGTGAGAAGATAGCATTTGACTTATACAACTTGTTATACGAGTACAATAAGAACATCTATAGAATAGAATTTAGAGAGGTTACGAAATTGGCTATTCTTAAATCGCTTAAAAGTCCCCGAGGGCTAGAGTTAAATAGGGTTTTGGAGCAGATTGTGAGAAGAATTGCTGATAGATGGATTGGCTTTGAACTGAGCATGTACCTGCAGAACCTCTTTAATAAACCGTGGCTTGGTGCAGGGAGGGTTCAATCACCTGTGCTTTTATGGACTGTTAAGAGGTACGAGGAGTATAACGTAAAGCGTGGTTACGCTGCTATTGCTACGTGGAGCGGATACAAGTTCAAAATATTTTTGGGTAGTGGCAGCAAGGCTGAGGCTGAAGAGATTGCTAGGAGGATGATGGAGAAAGGGGCTAGGATAGTTGATGTTGTATATGAGGAGAGAGTTGAAAATCCGCCACCCCCATTTACAACAGATACTCTCATATCTGAAGCCAATACGCTTTACGGATACACAGCATCAAAAGTTATGAACATCGCTCAAAACCTCTTTGAGTTAGGATTAATAACATATCATAGAACAGATTCCACAAGAGTCTCAGCAGCGGGAGTAGCTGTAGCTAAAGAAGCTTTAGATAGGCTGGGCTTGCTCAACATGTTTTCCCCGAAGACTTGGGGTAATGATGAGAATGCCGAGGGAGCACATGAAGCTATAAGGCCTACAACACCTTTACATGCTGAAGAGGTTGTAGAGGCTATAATTAGAGGTGATATAGGCGCTTTAACAAGAATTTCGAGTGATCATGTAAAGCTTTATGACCTCATATACAGAAGGTTTTTAGCAAGTCAAATGAGTCCTGCGAAAGTAATTTATGCCAATATGGTGCTAGAGTCTTGTGGCTATAAATTTGTACTATCCCTACCTGTAGAAGTAGTTGAACAAGGCTTTACTACTATATATCAACTTAAAGTGTATCCACAATTTAGAAATCTTACTCAAGGATGTGTTATAAACTTTGATGATGTTAAGGTAGCACAAATGTCGGAAACAAGGCTTTATAGAGTTGCTGACTTGGTTAAGCTCATGAAGATGCACGGTATTGGTAGACCTAGTACATACGCTAAGGCTATCGATAATAACTTGAGGCATGGTTACATAATCTTAAGTAAGAGAAGGGGTGCAGTCATACCTACTAAGCTTGGGCTTGAGGTTGCAGAGGTAATAGAAAGAGATTTTATAGATATTGTGGGAGTTGATATGACGAAAAATTTAGAGCGATTACTAGATGATATTGAAAGAGGTCAGGTAAATGTAGTGCAAGTACTAGATAGCCTAAGAGCTATTGTTGAAAATATATGGAACAAAGGCTCTGCACTGCATCTCCATGGTTTAGCTGTTGTTAATACAGCAAATGATGTTAATGTAGCTTCCTGTAATTGAGAACACCCTTAGCTAAGGTCTTCTACTTTTACTAGTTCCTGGTGTACTAAACTTATTTCTAATAAGATACTTATCAATAATGCTTTCAGCAGCTCTTCTTCTAGTCTGGTGATCTTTTAAAAATCTTGCAACTCTATCTGCTAACTCAGCCTTGCAATCACCACAGAGAAGAGCTCCAGATTTGCATGAATTATACCTCATAGTCAGCTTCTCATCATCTTCTTCAAATAGCATTTCAAACATTTTAAAAACAGGACACATATCAGGATTGCCACCAAGCCTTCTTTGAAGCTCTGCTGTAGGTTGACCGCCTGTGAATGCCTTCATAACCTTTTGCCTAGCAATCTCAGGTGAGTCTGTTGTGTATATAGCTGTTTCGGGTTTTGATGAAGACATTTTACCTCCTATGCCAAGTCCTGGCAATAGCTTATTGTGTATTTGTGCAGGTTTTGGATAGCCTAGAGAGGGCGCCATATCTCTAGCAATTCTCCAGTACGGATCCTGGTCTATACCAGCGGGTATCAAAACCTCAACCCTTTCACCATATAGATGCGTTGGTAGAAATGCTACTGATATTTGTAGAGTTGGGTAAAATATCATACCAACATTAGTTGAATCAGTAAAACCAAAAGCTGCTCGTTGTGTTGAAAATGTTATTTTCTTAGCCACCTTAACAGCTATTGGATAAATAAATGATATATCCTCAGAATCTATGATTACATGAGTCTTTGCAGGGTCAAGTCCAAGTGCTGCTAAGTCAAGAATGTTTTCATACGCAAGTCTATTGTATTCCTCAAATGAGCCCCCTTCACTATGCCAGAACTTTTCATCGTCTGTCATCTGAAAGAATAGCTCCAGCCCCATCTTATCTTGCAACCATTTTGTAAAGATCCATGGTAAGATGTGTCCAAGGTGTGTGTGTCCTGAAGGTCCTCTCCCAGTGTATAGCGCACATTTAATGCTTGATCTATATGCCTCTAAAAACTTATCAAAATCTCTATGTGAGTAAAAGACATAGCGCCTTATCATCAGATGAAGCTCTCCTGTGATGCTTTTCAGTAACTCTATTTCACTTTCTGTTATAGGTCTGGATCCGAAGATTTTTATGAGTTTATTATAATCTACAAAAGCCTCTGCTTCCCAGGGGGTTACACGAATTTCTTCAACTTCCACAACAGCTAGTCACCAACAATTATCAGAGTTTACACGTTCTTATTTATGGTAGTATTGATTAGACCTAAAAAGCTTTTCAATAAGGTATTTATAGCGAAGAAATAAACACTCAGAGGAAAGCCATGAGAATTCTGCGACCTTTCTCACTAAGAAACTTTATCCTGTTCAGATGGCCTGGCAATTAAGATAAGCCATGCGAAATCCGTCCATACAGGGCAGGTTATGCAATGGCTATGGATATTATACCAATTTCAAAATTCACACTATGAGAACAATGCCTATACTCACCCACTGCATAAGGAAAAACATTAAAGGCTCACCTTTATAGTGTTTCTCCGCTAACGGTACTTGATGGTACCTGTAAATAGCTGTATTTCCGTTAGCGGGGTTGGGCCTCGGTGTGTGTTCGCTAGCCTCGCCCACACCCCATGGACCCCTGTCGAGCCCAACGCCACAAGGCTCCCATCTGATTCTCTCTATGTCACCGCAGTGTGGATCATCCATAAAGTGTAGAGGTATTTAAGCATTACTCTAAGAGCCAAGTATTTACAGCTATTCACAAATAATCGCCTCGGGGAAACCCCTATAACAATGGGATTTTTGAGTATCTCCTCTGTATCCACACTACTCTTCTCTGTCTTAACTCCTCTAAGGTGTCACGTAGTAGAATGCAGGCGAGGTGGAAGAGTATAGTTGCATCTATGGAAAGTATCAGGTTTTTAAAGCTCATTTAAAATATCCTTATGGTATTAAGCATTGTAGCAAGTAGCATTACATACTGTAGCTCAGGTATTGTGCGCCTCAATGTTATTAGCATACCACTTCTCTAGCCACTCCCAGCATCATTGTGACGGTAGTTAAAGTATCAGGACTTAAAGCTCTTGAGAAACTGATAATAAGTGTTCGCAAAGGTAGTGAGGTTGTAGAATCATGCCCTAGTCCCTAGGAACCTCAATCCACTGAAAAGATGCTATGTCATGAACGAATTGAGTTAGTATGTCCAAGACATGATGTAAGCACTCTTCATTACCCTCAAGCCCTTTCTCATTACAAAGTCCCTTGATGATATTCCAACCACTAGCATCTTCTGTAAGTATTGTTACGCACCCTTCTTCAAACCTTCTACTGGGGGTTTTATAAAGTGCAATGTAAGCTCTAAGGCTATTGAGTAAATCGAGAAGCCTTATCATTCTATACCTAGCTGAACATACATCAAGTCCGTAAAGACTGTAAAATGCTGTTCTTTCAACTGCATCCAGCTCAGCAGCTATTCTAATACCGTCCTCTGTTATAAAAACTCCCCTATTCTTCAACAGCATCGCACCCAGTTAAGGAGGCGCTATTCACATTCTGTAAATTAATAAGTAAGGTATAGGTATTTAACATATAAACTTTTTTGACTATAGCTTTCATACAGTTGTGCGAAATTTGAGGTGAAGTTACATGGTAGAGAAAAGCGTTTGTTTACAAGAAGAGCTTTTGAAGTTCTTGCTAACTAGAAGAAGTATTAGAAGGTTTAAGGCAGAGCCTGTTCCTATAGAATTAGTAAAAAAGGTTTTAGACATAGCTAGGTATGCTCCTAGCGCAGGAAATAGACAGCCATGGATATACATAGTTGTTACAGATCCTGAAATAAAGAAGAAGCTTGCGAGCATACATAGATGGGCATACCCGTTAGAGGATGCCCCCCTGGGCATAGTAATTGCTTGTGATAAGAACATCTCGCCAGATTCTTATCATGTTGATTGTGCTAACGCTACAATGTACATTATGCTAGCACTACATGCATTAGGTCTTGGCAGTGTGTGGCTACAAACACTTAGAAATGTTGAAGAAATTCAGAGAGTTCTCAATTTACCATCAAACTTCGTACCAATAGCTATGCTGGCAGTAGGATATCCTGCAGAGTCTCCAGCGCCTAGACCAAGAAAAGAGCTTAAGGAAATAACATATTTAAATACCTATGGCAATCCGTTACTGTAGAACCTTCTCCGCCATTTCAATTCTTTTTTCAACTTCTGTTACCAGAGGCTCTACGAAGTTTAGTATTTGTGAAGAATACTTGGTCTTCCCTCTCAAAACTCTTATCAGCCTTACGTTTTCGCTAGGATCAAAAGGCAAAGCCCTAATATCAGCCAGCTTAGGATGAGCATAGAATACTCTTTCAAATATCGGTGATTTTAGAGCTTCTTCCAACTCCCACTTCATGCCATAAGATGCGTATGCTTCTTCAACAATTCTCCTAACCCTCTTTCTATAGATCTCTATATTTGCTTTCTCAACTGTTCTAAACCTTGTCAGTACAGCTCCAATAAATGGTGGTTTATCATTTGGTGGCGTTCCTCTCATATCTCTTATCAAAAAATATAAAGCTGTTAAAGCAAAGCTAGTCTTAGTTACGGGAGTTATCAGAGCACTAGCCATTTTTATTAAAGGTCCTATTAATCCATACATTTGTGGAGGTAAATCTAGAATAACATAGTTAAACTCTGTCAGCTTGTCATCTATTTCTTTTCGTAATGTATATACTCTTTCAGCAGGTACAATCAAGTATTTTGCCAAGCCTATGTACTCAGGCTTTGAGGGAACTATAGCCAAGTTCTCAGTAGCTCTATAGACAATAGGCTCACCTGAACCAACAATCCATTCAAGAGAAAAAACTTTTTGCTGCGTCTTTGCATAGCCAAGAACCTTCTCGAAACTAGTTGGAGGAATAAAAACCTCTGTAATGTTTGACTGCGGATCAGCATCGATAATTAGAACCTTCTTACCAAATTTCTCAGAAAGAGTTGCTGCAATAACACTAGCCAGCGTTGTCTTACCAACACCCCCCTTATAATTAGCTATAGCAACAATCCTGGGCACAAAGCTTCACTTGCTAAAAGCTTTTTCTTAAGAGATTATTAAACTTTCATGAAATCTATTATAGAGAACAAAGCACTGCTCCCCATCAGAATACTCCTCAGCATCTTACATAAAAAGTGTAGACTAAGATCATACTCCCTATATACAAAAGCCCTTACAATGTGATTTAATTTAGCAATTTTAAACAAATCAACTATTGTTTCTACAATAGAAGACCTTAGCTTGAGCACTATTTTTCACATTAGTTACTGCTCTGCATGGGGGAAGGTATTGTATCAAAAGTGCAATTGAAAGCTATAAGGGCTAATACGCATTATATATTATGAGTTTAGCAGCGCAATTAAGGAGATGATGACTGCACGTCAGGATGATTTGTGATTGAATAGCCGTAAGCTGATTTATTAACTTAGAAGTAGAGGTTTAGTAGTAATCTCCTAGTAGCCACTCGTTTCCTATGAAAACTCTTCTTAAACCCGCCTTGTGAACAGCCTCTATGGCTTTTTTTGCGTGGCTTTTACTAGTTGGGGGCAAGTCTCTTAGTAAGTGATTTGGGTAAAAGGCGAGAAGTACTACAGGAGTGGAGCTATCCACTGATGCTATATACTCAGCAATGCCATAAACCTCTTCATCATCTACATAGCCTGGCACTAGTAGTATACTTATAACAAGCAGTGGAATTTCCCTTCTCTCTGAAGCCATATCAGCTACAATCTTAGCATTTCTTTTCAGCTGTTCAAGAGCCCTCCAGCCATCTACACCTGTAAGCGCTTGGTACACTGAAGGTGTCCAAGCCTTCCAGTCAATCTTAACTATACCTCCGCTAACAAGGCTTAGCTTAGCCATTTCCTTCATAACGTTCTCATTAACAAGACCATTTGTTTCCCAGCAAATTCTCTTTACAACATCCTTTTTCTCTGCTTCTTCAACAACTTTTTTAGAAAGCCTGAGGGCAAAAACAATATGTGGCCCAGGGTCTCCGCCAAAATAGCATATACATGACACTCTATGCACCATAGCAACTTCAAGAAGCTCCTCCTCGGGCACCCTATACCTAGCTCTAAGCCCTGCATCTGCAATGATGTTTTTATGTTCCCAATTCTGACAAAAGAGACAATCAAGATTGCAACCTGCGAAAAATACTGCTAAGTTGTAGTATCCATACTCAGGCCCTTCTGATAAAGCATACTTAGGGTAACCAGCACCTGTATACGCAGGGCATACTGGTGTAGCTACGCAGTTAGTTGGCAGAGGATCTAGGTAGTAGTGTGCAACACCATAACCAAATGCTTCTACAGGTTTTAGCATACCTCCAGCATTTTTCCACACTCCACAAAAACCTATGCCATTCAAAGGAATGGAGCACTCATTCACACATAATGAGCACTTAACACCATTGCCATTCTTAGGAGGTTCTGGTGGAAGTCCTAATTTCACTCTATACTCTCTATGCGCTCTTACTGCTATGGGTAAAGCCTCATCAAGTTTCTTTCTCAAACAATTAACACATACTCCAAGAACATCACTAATAATCTTACTACTCTTACTACAAAGCTTGCAGTACCCCATGGCCAGCCCGCGTAATGTAGAGTACAGCAAGAAAGTTAAAAAATGTAATTTAGAATACTAGCTCCCTTGTGAGCATAGTATGAGTAATGTATGGACTCTTTTCGACCTCTTTATAACGTTTTTGAAAATAGGTGCTGTAATGTTTGGAGGAGGCTATGCAATGATACCTATACTCAGGTACGAAGTTGTTGTACGCCACCAGTGGCTTTCTGAAAGCGAATTCCTAGACTTAATAGCAATTGCGGAGTCTACGCCAGGTCCAATAGCAATTAATAGTGCTACTTATATAGGATACAAAGTAGGGGGTGTTTTAGGTTCGCTACTAGCTTCGTTAGCTGTGATTATACCACCCTTCACAGTAATCCTGGTCATTGCAATTGCTCTGCAGAGGTTTTATGAAAATTACTATGTGAGAAGTTTGTTAAATGGTATAAGGGGGGCTATAATTGGTCTTGTTACAGCAGCTTTAATTACAGTTGTGAAGGGAGTTTTCAAGGATCTTAAACCACTATCAGCAATGGCTACAGCAGTTATAGCAATACTAACATTTTTAGCTATAGCCGTATTTGATGCAGATCCAGTCATAGTTATAGCAGTATCAGCTGCAGTAGGCCTGCTACTCGGCATCTTAGGTATTTGGTTAATGTAGTTGTAAGGGTGTTGTAAATAGGGCTTCCTGGGTTTCCCTACAAAACGCCTAGAATTGGCCAAACAGAGCTTGTAAAGCTTATCATTGAAAAGCTGAGAGAAGGAAATATGATGGTTTTAGCAGCGCCTCCAGGCTTTGGCAAAACAGTTTCAGTACTCTATGCTGTCAAGAACCTTATTGAAAAAGGGCTTTACGACCGTGTTTTTTACGCTGTTAGAACGAGAAATGAACTTGATCCATTCATAAGAGAGTCCAGACTTTTGAAAATGCGTTTTGCTGTTCTATATAGTGGTAAGAGAATGTGTCCACTGCTATACGCCTTACCAAGCAATGAATTGTCTTCAGAAGGATTTCAGCTTTTTTGCAGCACCATGAGGATGCACGGCAAGTGTAGGTTTTACTCTAGACTTCAGCTCTTTCACCCACAGATACTAATGTCTACAGTATCTGACTATACAGATCACTACAGTATTGCGAAAGGGCTTGCAGAAAAGCTTTATGTATGTCCATACTTTGCAATGATTGAAGCTATAGAGCATGCGGAAGCCCTCGCCCTCACATATCCTTACATCTTTAAGGAGAGGATTTGGAAAGCAGTATTTAAAGACGTAGATACATCGCGTACCATACTAGTAATTGACGAGGCTCACAACCTTCTCAACATAGGAAATGTGATGGGAGATTCAATAACATTACAAGAGCTTTTCAAAGCTCTTTCAGAAGTAGAAGAGCTTTCTGTTTCAAGCTATGTTGTTCATAGCATTGAGATGCTCATAAAGGAGCTGTCTAAGGTGAAGGAAGGTGTTGAGGTCAAGGGGTATAAACACATAAGTAAAAATATTTTAAATGTGAGCAGAGGGTGTATAGATGAGTTAAAGAATGCCCTGCTCAACTTAATGATTAAAACGTCTTTTGATGTAAATAGAATAGTGATATCTGCAATACCTCGTCTTGTAGCAGTACTTGAGCTTGTTCTAGATGAAGCATATGAGGCTTTCGTGTATAGAGATCCTCAAGGACTTGTGGTGCTTTCAGTAATGCCACAATCTTTCAAACCCCTTAAGACAGTTTTAGAAAGGTTTTCAAGTGTAATAGCTTTGAGTGCAACACCTCCTTCTTCAGTGTTTTTTAAAGATGTTATAGGAGTGGATAAAAAGGTGCACTTTATAGATGTTGAGGATTTTGGCGCGAAAAATCTTCTAAAAGAAAATGCTGCTATAGTAGTGTATACAGGTGCAACAACAAGTTATCGGGCTAGGAGCTCTACAATGTTTAAAAAGTATGCTCAGCTTCTCGAAGCCTCATATAAAGCCCTGAGCCGGGGGGTGATGTTAGTAGTGTATCCCAGCTATGAAGTTATGAGAGCTATAGTAAGTGAACTGCCTGACATAGTAAATACTATTACCGAAACCTCGCAACCACTTCTAGAAGTTGTTAGACAGGTAAAGGTACTTGACAAGGCTATTCTAAATGCTGTTGCTGGAGGTAGATTAGCTGAGGGAATTGAAATAGTAGAGAAGGGGGAGAGCATAATCAGGCTTGTTATAATCATTGGCGTACCATATCCACAACCTGACGACTATACGCAGGCTATTGTGACAGAGATTAACAGAGCTGGAGGATCCTCAGCAGATTTCTTTAAAGAAGTTGCTACAGTAAGAGTTCTTCAGGCAATAGGCAGGGCCATTAGATCTGAACAGGATAGAGCTATGATAGTACTATCTGACAGCAGATACATATCACAACAACTGCTATCAAGACTGGGCTTGCGCGCAACTCTAGTTACAAATAGAATTGATGTTATAGCAAAAGCTGTTGCGCAATTCTATGACAGTTTAACCTCACCACCATTTTAAGTGTCAAGAGCTTCTCAAGAACTCATAAGCTTACATCTATCTTTTGCAAGAACAAGCTCTCACAAGGTTTTAAGTTGTGCTTCACCTCTTCCTCATTGTTTCTTAGACTTGTGTCTATTCCGGGAGGTGTTTAGGGCTGCTCTTAGGTTTTACATCTTGAATTGAGGATATTTGTATTCTTAAAGCTTGTGAGCATTTAATAGTGCCAGTATATCAATCTATATGGAGCTATGTACTATATGAAATGCTGAATCAATGCTCTTAAGCAGTTGTAGTGATTTAAGGGCTACTTATCATTGGAATTGGTAAAGAGCTTAGAGTGCCTTATCTCCACTTCTGTCCTAAAAGTTGCTTTTAGTTGCAATTCTTTAAGTAATGCTTCTAAGAATTAATCAGGTGCTCTAGCCATATTATGCCTACTTCAAGTTCTCTATGCAAGTTTTTCACGATGTCTAGAGCTTCATTAATACAGGTAGTAGTGTTGCATATACATTTAAATAAATGTGAAAAGCTTTTCTTATCACTTGACCCAAAGCCTTTTACAGCTGGGCTCCAGCAATTAGCTTTACAAAGCTCATCAGCTAAAGCCTTTTCTAAATCCATATACGTTAACACGTAAATAATACATGTAACACTTACATCAGGTCTTGAAGTGAGGTAGTCTATATGCCACCACAGCCTCTTCTTATCTTTTGAAAGGTGGTGCTCTATTCTACTTCTCAATCCTCCAACTCCTCTAGCAGAGCCTACGTAAGCATAGAGCCCAGGTTCGAGCACTATAAAGCCTATGGCCAGCGAAAGCGATATTAAGGATTCTACTCTTAGAGTAAGAATATAAACCCCCTTCTCATGTGGAATAGACTCTAACTGCATCACAAAACATAGCACAAGACACGCTTTTTAACCTGTATTGCTCTAAAGCTATTTTACTTTCGTTAAGATACAGTAACATTATGGCTATAAGCTCACTGTTTTCCTGCAAAGCTTTAGTAATAGCACTGCCGTGAAACAGTCATAAAGAATGCTCTTCAAAGTAAGGAGTAGATTTTATCACATAAGTGTAGCACTTATGAACTTGTCATAACTTAATGCAATACTGTTTAAAAGCTTCTGCAGCTCTTTGCAAATCTCTTTATGCAAATGCTCACTTTTGCAAACACAAAAACTAATACACTTCATGTCTTTAGCCTGTATAGATTACTACAACGATTACAAAACAGGAGTATGTTAAGGTAACGCTAAGTCGAGATGTTTTTAACTAGTTCCAGTCTTAGAAAAGTGGATAATGCTTTCAATGGCTTTTTCATGAAACTTTTCATCAGAGACAATCTTATCTATAAGCATGGTTATAAAATAATCCCTACTTATAAAGTCCTTTATTAATGGTAGAAGAAGCTTGTGGTACGTTTCTTCACCTGCAAAATTCTCGATTATGATTAGAGATTCAAGAAGCTTTGCCAGCTCTTCTAAACCTAAACTCTCTTTCTTATGCAATTCATACTCTACTCTCTCGAGATCTATATAGAGTGCACCGAGGAACTCTCTACAATCAATGCTTTGAAACGCTAAGTTAAGCAAATTTGCAATTTCTCTCAATATTAAGGCGTGTTTTTCACTTTCAAACGCTATAATTTCTAAGAGCACCTTAGCACTTAACTCACTTACCTTCTTAGCTAAGCTAAGGTATACCTTAGAAACCTTTTCTTCTAGAGCAATTGAGCAATTAAGAATTTTCTTTAGAATCTCTACATTTATATTATACATATACTTAACTTTACAAGCTTAAGCATATAAATACTTTTCGCACTATAGTGTGCGAAACGCTATTGAATAACTTTTCCTTCTATCTCCAATAAATAAAAGAAAGGCTATTGCCATGCTCACACCCACCATTACTACAAAACAACTCTATCTTTCAGTATTGAAGTCTCCTGTAAGTCCTGTGGAGGAAAAGGAGCAGCAGTAATGTAAATAGCTACTGTAACTCTTTTTATCTTATAGCATCAAATTTGTTAAAAACTACATCATGTTAAATAAAATTGAAATCAGGGTTTTTATCTATGTTCGCTAATGTTATTGGAGATTGGCATTTTCTGATAATTAGATGGAAGGGAGGTTACCTGGTCAGACTCTAAGTAGTCTAAGCAAAACTATGAGTATAAGTATTACGAAAACGATTATTATTATAATGTGTAGTCCCTCACCTACTCCACTAGCACTTGTAGTAGGTATGTATGTGTGTTGTAGTGTTATAGTTACAGTAGTGGTTGTTGTGATAGTGATTGGAGTGTTAATACATTGAGATGGTTGTAGTGCTAATGTTGCAGGGCTACCTTGTAGAGTTTTTGCCTCTACTTCTAATATGATATATGTTGAAAGAAGCATTGATAGCCTTGCTGTATTATATAACCTTGCCTCCGTAGTGCCAGTGTTGCATAGTTCGAGTAGGAGAGGGATGTCGGGAGGTATTGAGCTTTTCAGCATAGTTAGCGAAGCTTCTATAGTTTTATTTAAAGCTACTAAAGATGTTGACTCGCTTAGCATAAATGTGTAGAGAAGCGTCAAGTACATGTAGCTTAAGGAGCTAATGCCCAGCGCTATTCTATCTATAGCTGTATTAACAGAGAGCATTAAGTTGTACCTAGCCTGGGCTTCTGAGAATAAGTCTTGTGGTATTGCTGTTTGAGAAGAGAAGGCTATGATATAGCTGTAAATGTTTCGAGCTAGTGAAGAAATTATTATTGAAAGTTCTTCAAGGTCGCTAGGCGTAATAACAATGCTTGTAGATGTTACACTTGAATTTAGTAGCCTTAGCCAGAACTTAGCGGTAAATACTCTTGCTGATGCTATTGCTAAGTACTGGGTAGCGCTATCCAACCTATTTGAAGCCATGCTTTTATTTGCATATATTAGAGCTTCGTAAAGTCTATCAACAGTATTTATAAAGATAGAAAGTCTTGAGACATCTAAAGGCTGTGCAATTAAACTCCAAACATTCTTTAAAATGTCATGTATATTGCCTTTCACTTCATCAGCTGCATTACTAATGTAATTACTATCTATAGCGGCATTGAGTAGGTGTAATCTCCAGTATGCATATATTAGGGCTTGAAAGTATGTAGATGCTGCAGCATATAGCTTGTTCTGAGCCTCAAGGTTGCTTCCTAAAGATACGTAGCTACTTAAGCTACTGTCTATGCTTTTCAGTAGCTGTGTTAAGTAATATGCAGAGCTTGTGCTTAAAGCGAGGCGTTCCACAGATTTGCTTAAGTTCATTACTCTACTAATCTCCTTTTTCATATCATTTATGCCATTCTTTAACATTAGTGCTATAGAGCTGTACATAGCCTTTACAGCTTCTTCATAACCTCCAACACTATATGAAAAGCGCCTATTTGTAAATACACTAAGAGCTTCATATATGTTAGCAACAGGTTTAACAATAACACCATGCTCAGCTCCATAAGACGTTAAATTTACTTGCTGTGGCACTGTTCTATAAACAACTACAGGGCCTACTCTTTGTGCAATAACAGTGTACATAACATCTACTGTTTGACCATAGGGCACCAAAAACATTTTTGCACCACGAGAAATTGCTGCTTGCAGCTTATAGTATACACCTCCAACAGGACCTATACTTCCATCAGGCATTATCATGCCCGTCATTACTATGCTTTCATTTAGCGGAAGGCGTAAAAGAGCTGCTGCAAAAGCTACTGCTGTTACTCCGCTAGCGCTTGGCCCTCCAACAATAGGCGAGTCAGACCTTATTGAAGCATAGAAATCGCAGCTACGAGTACTTACATTTGCTACTATGCTAGCCACAATAGCTGCAACTCTTGTTGATGCCTGTAAATCTATTTCAGCTAGGGGGAAGGTCTCAACATATACATGACCACCTCCAGGACATACAACTCTCACATAGAGATCAGCTGTAACACCGGCATAGGAACCATTAGGAAGTTGAGATACTGCAACAATTGTTACATGCCTACTTTCATCAAGAACATAGTATTGTAAAGCATCTGTGGATAATCCAAATAGTGAAAGTGTTAATAGTAAGAGTACGATTAGGATAATACCTATCAAAAGCTTCACGTAATTTCACCTGCTTATTTATTATGACTTCAAATAGTGCTTTTTAAACAGAAGTTTATAAGGTTAAGTTTGAAAATACTGTTTTATGCTTTTGAATAGAGGTTAGAAACACAGTACTACAAAATGAATGTTGTTCAGCTTCATGTACACATCAACAATGTGTAGAGGAGAAACCATTGAGTGTACTAAGTGACTTCACCCAAGGCCTTTATTACTCTGTCAACGTTGTCGTCAATGCTCTTCACAATAGCTCTTAAGTAGTAATGAGGCATGGATTGTGCAAATTCTTTTAATAGCTCAGTGCTGTATATGAGAGTTCTAAGAGCTTGTGAAAGCTCTGGTGAAAGCTTTTTTAATTCCTCCTCAAGCTCAGCTTTCTTTAACCTTGTATATGTAGTATTAACAGGCTCACCTAGAGCACGCCTTAACACTTGTATGGTTTTGTCAAGCTTTAGCATGGTCATGGAAAAACCATCGTAAAGCTCTCTAAGCTTACGCTCAGCAATAATATAGAAAGCGTCTACAAGTTCTCTTCTAATTTCAAGTAAAACCCTATATATTGCTTTCATTTCTTCTCTATCTATGGTGTTGCTCTTTTTCAAAATCTTTGTCAAGACCTCCTTTAGGAATCCCATAAACATCACAAAAGTATATGTGTATTTCAGAAAAAGTTTTAAGTAGTTTATATAGATAATTTCTGCATAATTAGTTTGGAGTGTGTGATAATGGCTTTAAAGAGTAGGGATAGGGATAAAGTCTTGAGGTCTCTTGCTAGATGGCTTGCAGGTCTTGAGCCTCTCTTTGGCGCTAATCACTATTTTGAAAGGTATTCTACCGCTAAGAAAGCTATAGAAAAGCTTTCTCCATATAGAGGGCTTCTAGTGTGTCCATTCTGTAAGAACAAGAAGAGGTTTCTTAGAGCCTCAGCGTTTATAACGCATCTCATAAAAATCCATGCTTTAGAACTTGAAGAGCTTATAGACAGCGAAAATGTGTGAGTATGTGGCACTAAAAGATGTTAATAAAGAGCCTTTTTCCCCACTTAGAGATAATAATTGAGTATAGTAGCCATAGTAGTGAATTCAATGCAAAGAATTTTATAGAAGCGAAAAGTTTGATACCGCTTGAAACGCTTTCAGTTTTAGAGAAGTTGTATGCGGGAGATTTGAAGAGCTTTGTAGATATGTATATAGATGCAATATTATGTACGGAAATTTCAGCTCTCTGCAAAGAGAATGGACCTAGGTTAAAGTATATTGTTGCTAAGACATCAGATGGCGTTGAAGTGTATTCCGAGTGTTTTGACCCAGAATTACTACTAAGCATACTCTTAGGCGATCTTGTGAAGGCAGTAGCAGTATACTCTGGTTACAGAGGGCATGTAAAGTTCAAGGCGGTTAAAATCCCCAAAGAACTCTTAGCAAAAGATTTCATAGGGCTTGTTGAAGATAAAATTCTAAATAACGTTAATCACTTCCAAGAGTATCCAAAGGGAGGACCCATAACTCAAACTCTCAAAAACCTCATTCAGGAAAAGAGCTTTTCAGAAGTAATATTTCAAGTTCCCTGCTTAGATGGTAAATTCATTCACATACTACTAGAAGTAGCGAGAAGAATTGCTGAAAGCGGCAAACGGGTATACATAGCAACATCGGTACCCTCAAAAGAAAATGCACGTTTTTGTAAAACCTTGTACAAAGATTTTGTTGCATACTACTTAAGACTTATTGAAGAAGCAAAGAAGTATGGAATTGTGGTATGTGATAGTGAAGTCCCACATATAAGCATCATAGTGGATAGGAGAGTCTATATGGTGTCTAACGAAATTATTTATAAAGACGACTTGTATTTAATACCCATAACAGATGTTAGGTACGTAAATGATTATGCTACACTAATATTAAAACACTGCCTTTGCTCAAATAACTTAGTGAAAGAGGACAGTAGAAAGCTTACAGCATTATAACATAAATGCTTTAGTTAAAATAGTGCCACAAACGTGTACTTTGGTATTGGCATCTTAGACCTGTATGTTGCGCATATTCAATACTTTCTTGAACAATTTACTTGAATTCTAAATTCAAAAATAATTGCTTATAGCGATCCTGAGTCTTGTTGCAGTAGCTATATGTGTGACTACATCTTTTGGAAGCTTTACACCCTTAGCCAGGGTGATGATAACGCTCTCTTCATCTACATGAATGTCACGAACCTTTATTCCTCTAAACTCTAGATATTCTTTCACATCACTCTCTGTTATAGCCTCTCGTGTTTTAATATTGCCACAAGGACCCCATTTGCACATATTACAAAACTCGTTATGTGAAGCTATGTTAGCTGAGCAAGCAGATGGGAAAATTTTAAATCCCATATCGCTAGCCTTTTTCACTATTTTCCTCTTTATATCACTTTCATGAATTGTCACTTGATCTTTGCTATCTCTAAGGCTTTTAGTTAGCCTAGCCTCAATAGTCTTGACATTAATACCTTTTGCAGAAAGCCTCAATAAAATTCCTTTTGTAACCCTTAGAGAACCTAAAACTAAGGATTTTACTCCATGCTCTACAGCAGTTTTCAAAATACTTTCAGTTTCCTTATCCGTAATGCCTGGTATTATGGGTCTAAGGAAAAGCGTTACCTCAAGACCATGCTTTATAGCTATTGAAGCACCTTCAAATCTCTTTAGTGGGTTAGGTGCACGAGGCTCTAATACTGAGCTATGCAGAAGTGTAATGACTGTTAGCAAAACATTTATGTTTGGCTCTGCTTGCTTTAACTTCTTAGCTGTATTTTCATCGATATAACTCTTCGTAGAAACTTGGCTTGGTAAGTGCAACCATCTATAAACTTCCGCTATGTAATTAATAGCAAGCTCTTTTGTAACTGGATGAAAGGGCTCTGTGACAGAGCCATATGCTGCTAGGGTTTTGTGTGGTAGGACATAGGGGTTTAAAGTTATAGCAAAAGCCATTTCTGCAGGTGTTAGAGGATATGGTGTAACTCTTCCTGGAAATCCCATGTCATATATGTAGCAGTATGCACATGCATAATCACAACCTACACCTGTGTGTATTGTTAATCCACACGGCCTCGGAGCCCTCTTACTATGGCTATCACGTACAGCCCTCTCTACACTACTACTGTTGAGAACCTCCTTAAGCTTCACTAATACCTTATGCTTCTCTTCATACAATTTGAGTAGTTTACCCATGCAATTACCGCTAATTGTGTGATATGTGAAACACTTTAAAACGCTATATAGTATACGGGGTAGCAAAATGTTTGAATCACATAGGATACTGGTTTATAGGCAAGGTGATTTGATACTAGAGAAGGTTAGAGAAGGAAGGGAATTATTACAATTATGCGAGCCTGTTAGTGATAAATTAGAAGTTGGTAGCGAGTCAGGGCACACCCATGTACTTAATGCCAAGGTCTATAGGTATGCTAACCAACTGTATATAATTGTGGAGAAGCCTGCAGTACTAAAACATCCTCAGCACCCGCCCCTGAATATAGAGCCCGGAATATACGCTATAAAATTCATTAGAGATTGGTTCTTACAGGAAAGAGCCATAGACTAAGAATTAATAGCCTTCACATGTTCGGTATCAAATTTGCAATACCTTCATGTTGGCATCGGCTTCCCCGGAATTAGGAGCTACAACATTATTGTATGCAATACCTTCACCTCTAGCTGTGCTAAGAAGCATCACATACATGGCCTTAACGCTACGGCTAGCGTTGTTGATAAGGTATTTAGAAGACTTTTTGCTTTGATACCTGAGCTTCAAGAACCTTTTCATGTATACAAGCACTCGCATAGAGAGTATAGGGTGTATCGCTATAGCGAAGATCTTGCAAGGCTTATTAATATGGCAATAGCATTTGCATACGCTTTACATAGATACTGCAAATATGACAGGAGATGCTATAGCAGAGTTATGCAGAGTGCATTTAACGCATGTAGCTCTGTAGGACTATGTTTACAAGGTGTAAATCTGTGGATGCAGTACATGAACAGAGTACTAGAGGGCAGGAGAAAGGCAGGTAAGAAAGCATTGCTTACAAGGCTTGAGAGAAGCACGTGGGAGTGTCTTCACATTATTAAAAAGTATTTTTCCGATGTGGAAAGCGCACCAACATTTAAAGTTAGTGAAATTGGCTTTTCAGAGTGTTTTGAAGATGCTATAAAAATACTCAGGAAGCTGTTTCCAGAGGATGTTGCTAGGAGGTATGCTAATAGGATTTGTGCGGGTGGAAACAGCATATACCTATTTGCTAGGGGTGCCATTATTGCAATAGATGCCAGGTACGCGCCTACAAATGTTAAGATATTTTACGAGAGCTGCACGGATACACCAGGCTACGCAATGGTTAAGCTTGTTGGAGCTTCATTAGTAGATGGTTATATTAACAGAATTGACTGGGTGGCTTTACTGGGCTATGATAAGCAGACCAACCAAGTATTTTTACACTACATACCGCCAACACTAATTTTTAAAGACATAGAGAGAGCACGACTATGGCTTCTAGGTTTAGTAGACAGATGGGGCAATATGTTAGCAAACTTTGAGCTAATAGAAGCCTAACCTCCTTACATCTAAGGGCCATCTATTTACTTTGACTTCACTGTTCTGTTGCATGTCTTGTCCTTTAGAGCAGAGAGCTGAATAAAAAGCTTATCAATATTGTGTAATTTATGAAGCTCCTGGAGTTAAAAGTTAATGAGTCTAGCAGGTGAATGAGCTCATACCTCTCCGGACTGGTGGCAAGACCCAAATCCATGATGCTGCACATGTGAGGTGTGTCCGAATGGTGGGGGAGAGCTTTGATGTGTAAAATTCCATCCTAAAGGGTTAGAGCAGTCAGGCTAAACTATACTCAAAAGTGTGAAAGCGACTTTTGTGGGGATGAGCGGAATCTCATTAGCTGGTGTTTTCAAAGAGTACAAGGTTTTGGCACAATTTTTCAAAGAATTCATAAAGGAGAAGCTTCTTACAAGCTTTTAAATACAAGCTATGTATACTTCATAGAATAGTGCAGAGGTGCTTACAAATTTGAACAGAGATAAGATTATTGGCATAGGGCTTGTTGGAGGAGCAGCTTTAGTAATTTTAATAGTGCTATACTTACTATTTTTAGCACCGGAATGGATACAGCTATTCACACTCAAAGTTATCGTAACCTTAGCAGTATTGGCACTAGCTGGTATTGTTGGTTGGATAGGCTACACACTAGCAACAACACCACCGCCTAAGCCTATTGAGGAAATCGAGAAGGAGATAGAGGAAGAGCTTAAGAAGCTAGAGCAAGAACAGAAAGGTAAATAGTCAATGCATTTACTTGATTAAATACATTTATATCTTTTTAGGCAAAATAACTTTCTAGACCTTTATGAGTGAAGAAATTGTCAGTGTATATGTTCTAGATGCCAGTTATGAAGTTGTAGGTACAGAACCTCACATAATTGTATGGGGTGTGGATGAGAATGGTAGGAGGGTTTTACTTAGAGACAGGAGATTTAAACCATATTTCTTTGCAATAGTAGATCTAAAGCATTTAGATAAACTGGATGTTATAAAGTCCTCCATAAAGAGGCTAAGTAGACCCAAATCACCCATTCTATCAATTCAAGAAGTTGACAAGCTGTTTATGGGAAAGCCTGTTAAGGCTTTAAGAATAGAAACATCAATACCTGAATTCGTTCGAGAGTATAGAAGTGACATAGCGAAGATTCCTGGAGTCAAAGCTGTTGTAGAAGCTGATATAAGATTTTCAATGAGGTACCTCATAGATAATGATATAAGCCCTTGTACATGGCATAAATTCAAGGTTGTTAAGAAGCAGAAGACTGGTGAGTATAGAGTTGATGAAGAGCTGGAAATTGTAGGTGTTCTGGAGAGAGATGATTCAAAGATATTACCACCAAAGCTCAGAATTATGGCTTTTGATATAGAGGTTTACAATCCTCATGGCGCTCCAAAACCCGAGAGGGACCCTATCATAATAATTTCTATGCAGAATTCTGAGGGTGAGCTTATACAATTGCAAGTGCAAGGCAAGGACGATAGGAAGCTTCTAAAGGACTTCATAGATTATGTAAATAGATATGACCCCGATATAGTTGTAGGCTACAACTCAAATAACTTTGACTGGCCATACTTAATAGAAAGGTCTAGGAAGCTAGGTATAAAACTTGACTTATCGCGAAGAAGAGGTGTGGAGCCGTCGAAGAGTGTCTACGGACATGTCTCAATTCCTGGTAGGCTACACCTAGATCTTTACGATTTTGCTGAAGAAATTACTGAAATAAAGGTTAAGAGTCTTGATGAAGTTGCAGAATACTTTGGTGTAATGAAGAAGAGTGAGAGAGCAAATGTGCCTTGGTATGATATTTACAAGTATTGGGATGACGAAAAGCTTAGACCCATTTTATTAAGGTATGCGCGAGACGACGTAATCGCAACTTATGGTATAGCTGAAAAAATTTTGCCTTTTGCTATGCAACTTTCAAGCATTACTGGGCTTCCTTTAGACCAGGTTGGGGCTGCTAGTGTTGGCTTTCGCCTTGAGTGGTTCCTGCTTAGAGTAGCTAGGGTTAGAGGTGAGCTTGCTCCTAATAGAGTTGAGAAGGAGTATGAGAGCTATAGAGGAGCTATAGTACTAGAGCCAAAGAGGGGAGTACATGAAAATATTGCTGTACTAGATTTCTCGTCTATGTATCCAAGCATAATGTTGAAGTATAATATTGGACCTGACACCCTTATAATTGGAGAGGAGTGCTTAGACTGCTTTGCAGCTCCTGAAACAGGTTATATATTTAGAAAAGATAAGGACTCATTCTTTAAAGTAGCCCTCACAATCCTAGTAAATACCAGAAGGCAAGTTAGAGAGCTCTTGAAGAAGTATAGTCCAGAAACTGCTGAGTACAGAATACTAGATGCTAGACAGCGCGCACTAAAGGTATTAGCAAATGCTTGCTACGGTTACATGGCGTGGACTGGCGCAAGATGGTACTGTAAAGAGTGTGCAGAAGCTGTAGCAGATTTTGGTAGAGAGACTATTAAGAAAGCCATTTCGCTGGCAAGGAATATAGGGCTTGACGTAATATACGGTGATACCGATTCACTATTTGTTAAATATAATAAAGAGGCTGTAGAGAAGCTTATTGACGCTGTTGAGAAGGAACTTGGCTTGGAAATTAAGGTTGATAAGGTGTATCAAAGGGTGTTCTTTACAGAGGCTAAGAAAAGATACATAGGGCTAACAGCCGATGGAAGGATAGATGTAGTTGGATTTGAAGCTGTTAGGGGAGACTGGGCTGAAATAGCAAAAGAGATGCAAGAGCAAGTAGCAGAAATAGTGCTTAAAACTATGGATCATCGAAAGGCTGTTGAATTTGTTAAAAATGAGATTGAGAAAATAAGGAAGCTTGCTGCAAGCAATGCCATAGACATTAGCAAGTTCGTTATATGGAAAACTATTACAAAGCCTCTAAATGAATATGAAGTTGAAGCACCTCATGTTACAGCTGCTAAGCATTTAATTAAGTTAGGATATGGCATTGAAGTGGGAGATAAGGTAGGGTATGTGATAGTTAAGGGTAGCGGAAAGATATCAGAACGCGCTAAGCCATACATAACTGCAGATCCTAAGGATCTAGACCTTGATTATTATGTAGAACACCAAATTATACCAGCAGTACTTAGAATTCTTGAGTACTTTGGTGTTAGTGAAAAGCAGTTGAAAGGCATTGGGAGAAGTGGAAAAACATTATTCGAATATGCTAAGAAGTAGCTATGAAAGTGCGCCAAATATGTCCTGAAATGTCATTACATAGATATCCTCTGGCTTTCTAGTGACATTACCTATTCTCACACCTAAAATCAGCTTTACACCTTTTTCTGAAGCGGTATCTAAAAGCCTCTGCGTTATAACTCCATCAAAAACTATTGCTTGAACCTTGCCAGGCTCTATACTCTGTAATTTTTCTACAAGATCTCTTACGGGTAACTTTTCTATTACGTTCCAACTAGCGTCATAAAGTAAGGCCTCAAGAGTTCCAATAACTTTTTTACCTTCTTCAATAACTCTTGCAGGCATTTCAAAGCCCATTGGGGGGTGTAGTTCAGCTACTTGAGGCTGAGGAACTGGTGTAGGTGTAGGCTGGATTTCTACAGGTGGAGCCGCACCTACCTGAACACCTACTTGTTGTGGTTGTAAAGGCTTAGCTTCAATTTCAGCAACTTTTGGTGCTACCTTTGCTTCAGCTTCAAGCTTTTTCTCAATACTTTCAAGGAATTGCTTAGCAGGGATAGCATTTTTAAGGGCTTTTGCTATCTCTTTACCTGTAAGCTCTTCAACTTCTTTACCGGGAGGAGCTTTTGCTACATAATCTATATCAGCTATTCTACACACATCTCTAGCTATCAGCTCACCCATTCTATCTCCATCAACAAATAGTATTGCTGTTTTTCTAGAGGCAAGCTTTATAATTGTTTCAGGAACTTTTGATCCATGGGCTCCCTCTAAGGCTATTACATTTCTGTAGCCATATCTTAACATATTAATAACATCAGCCCTCCCCTCAACAATAATTACAGTATCAGAAGCCTCTACATCAGGTCCTGCAGGAAGCTTCTCGGAACCATAGTATACTAATTCAGCTACTCTAATAACCTCACTGACCTTGTTTACGATTTCCTTAAGATCAGGAGCCTTCTCTATAAAGAACTTCTTAGCTATCTCAGCAGCTCTATCCATTATCTTTTTAAGTCTTTCAGCTCTTATATCAACTATATCAATTACCTGTATCTTTGCTTGGTATGGTCCCACCTTCTCCACATTCTCAATGAGTGCTGCTAGAAGAGCTGTTTCTATTCTATCCAGGTTTGATGGTATTAATATTTCACCGACGGTCTTTCCTTTTTCTGTTTTTATATCTACACTTATCCTACCTATTCTACCCTTATCCTGTAAATCCCTCAAGTCAAACTCCTCGCCAAACATCCCTTCAGTAAAACCAAATATTGCTCCTATTATATCAGATTTCTCAACCTCGCCATCAACCTCTACTTTTGCTCTAATTACGTATTTTGCCATAGCTTACACCAAGCTGTTACCTTGTAACGCTTTGCATAACTTCTTTAAGTTCAAGCCATAAACCTTTTTCTGTCTGTAACGTAGACCTAATTGGACTAACTATCTTTATAAGCTCATTTGTCACAGCGTTTTTTAGGTCAAGGGGGTGTATCACACCCTCTCTATATAGCTTCTCAAGCTCATTATAGCTAAATACCTCTATGGTACCACCATGTTCAGGCCTCCTTTCTATAACTAGTCTCTTATCGCCTTGAGCAAATATTATGTATTTAGCTAAAGCCATGATAGGGTTTGCCTCAGTTTCCCTTGGTGGGCAGTATGCGCTTCGAATCTTTTTCACAATCTCTTCATCACTATCTGTTACGAATATAGCATCCTCAGGCTTAGACTTGCTCATCTTTATTTCTGAGAGATACTCATCTATCTCTATTGACACATTCATTTTAGTTGCGCCCCTTAATGATGGAAGCAGTGGTGTATGAATTGCTATAGGTTTTTTATAACCCAGCTTCTCGGCTACATCTCTTGCAAGCATATGCGCTTTTCTCTGATCTATCCCTCCTAATGCTATATCCAAGTCCATTTGAAAAATATCAGCAACTTGCATTAAGGGATAAATGAGCTTAGAGAAATCGAGTTCTGCTTCACTTGCCTTTCTACCCATTATTGTCAAAGCCCTCTTAACTCTACTTAGGCTAGCGTTCTTAGCTATCCTTAACACCTTCTCCCAGTACTCACTGCTATTAACAATATCCTCAGCGTAAACAACTCTTACTCTACTCATATTAACTCCTATAGCCTCTAAAATCTTTACAACATGCTTTGCAGCGGCCTTTATCAGATCTATTCTTCCACCAAGTTTATCATTTATCCACGCATGCCATGTAGCAGCAAAGAGTATCATTTCTACACCAACGTCAACCAAGTCCTTAAATTTGTAAGCCCATATAAGCCACCCTACATGAAATACACCACTGGGCTCAAACCCTATATAACCTCTTAATCTTCTCCCCTCTTCAAATGCCTTCTTAAGCTCTTCCTCAGTCACAATCTCCATAGTATTTCTCTTAACTAAGGCAAGCTTATTCTCTACATCCATTGTTACATACCCTCAAGACTCTCTACTTCACATTTTTACCAGTTAAAAAGGAATATAATATGTTTATTGAGACCTCAGCTAAAGTTATAGGATAAAATATGCCTAATTTTACAAGTTTTTCTGGATTTATCTCACCTAATACACCAATAGCAGTGTCATTTATGTAAACGTCAGCGCACCTTCCCCTGGAAAACATATCTATATCGCATGGGCGCAGCCTAAGCATTGTTGCCAATTCTAACTCCTTTAGAATTGCATATAGTGTTGCATGTACTTCTTCAAATCTTGTTTCGCTATTCATAATTGCCCAGCATACCCTTAACTCATTCTTCCATTTATTATAGCATGTAGAGCAGCGTGTCACAACTTCCCCTATTTCAAAGACTTTTACTGGTTGAGGTATGTACTGAGAGTTTTTAAGGGTAATTATAATGGATTGGAGAAGAGCCGATCTAAGCGCATTTATTTCATTTGAAGGCGCATTTATTACCATTACATAGTTTTTGAAGCCAAGCTCTTCAAGAATTTGATTGGGTACCAGAGTAAGTGTATTTAACTCTGCATATCCAAGCCCAATAAGAGCCTCCCTGATTACGCTAGCTAAAGCTCTTAAGCTCAGCCCTTTTACAATTCTTAGTCTTGGTTCAACTTCTTCAAAACCTAAGTTTTCATATCCTATACCCATAGCTATGTCTTCAGCTATGTCCACCTGATGTAAAATATCGTTTCTATAATACGGTACCTCCACTTCAATACTGTCCTCAGTTATGGATATAATTCTATGACCCATTCTATTTAGAGCGCCTTCTATATGAGAAACCTGCTCTCTTTCTATCCCAAGCCATTCAAAAATGTATTTCAGATCAACCTTAATTACCTTTGGCTTAAGATCTGGCGTTATTATTGAGGTTTCAGGGTATATGATCTCAGCCCCGAGCACCTCACCCCCATAGAAGGCCAGCGCATTTATTATCGAATTCAAGACTGCATTCACAGCATTTACATCTGTTCCTGTGACGTCTATAAGGATATTTCTTGTACTTTCAGTAAGCCTTGTTATGTCACTATTTATCACTGGAGGCAGTGAAATGACCTTACCTTCGGATAGTATTGCAGGGTGCATGTTTTCGTTGAGTGCTATAGAACCGTACAAAACACCTTGCTCTGTTGCCTCAAGCACTTTCCTAATACTCATTTCCCTGAAGTCATGTAAGGGAATCATGCATGTTTGATCTACGTCTACGTCTCTGTACTCTAACAATGGAGAGGGGAGCCTATCTAGGTCATGAAGTCCTATAGCAACCTTTCTTCTGTTTCTTCCGAATGTTGTATGAAGCCTCTCCTGAAAATCTATTAATAGCTTGAGCTTCTCTTCATCTAAATTAACATTTGTTACTGCAGCAAGTGCTATGTAAGGTCTTTTAATAGGTGGCTTTACAATTACCTTAAAGGGAATGCCTCTAAGTTCTATAGAGCTTGGTTTATCTAGGCCTAAATAAAGTCTCACAGCCTTTGCTATGCCCTCCGCAGAGAACATGTCTATTCTGTCGCTTTGAACCTCTATTGCTATGTTACCCTCTTCATCTATTTCGGATTCGCACTTAAGGTTAAACAACGTGTTCTGCAGAACTTCAATATTCCCTACTCCTGTGAGTCTTGCGAGTGTATCTAGCCTTACCTTTACAACGGGCACATAAATTCACCTAATAAGGTGTCTCTTTATGTATGGAAAGGTCCTTATGAACTCTACATCTTTTGAGAAAAGCAGTCTAATGTCATTTATTCCATAAACAATCATTGCAAGCCTCTCCACACCCATACCCCATGCCCCAACGGAGGCCTTGGTGTTTAGCATTTCAAGAACCTCTGGCCTAAACATTCCAGCACCAAAAACCTCTACCCATCCATATCCAGGCACATAACCATAGCCTTCTACACTAGGCTCTGTAAATGGGAAGTATGCGGGCTTGAACTTGAATTTCTCTATGCCGAGGGCTTTGAGTATTTGGCTTAGTAGTCCAAGGAGCTTCTTAAAGGTAAAGCCCCTTTCCATTATAACTCCATCAAAATTTGTGAACTCAGGCGAGTGTCTGGGGTCAGGATTATCCCTTCTAAACACCCTTGCAATTGCATAGAGTCTTGCGGGAGGCTCTCTTCCTATTAAACGTCTTGCTGTAACTGCTGTTGTATGCGACCTTAACATAAGCTTTGACGCTTTTTCATAAGACCATCTATACCTCCAACCAGTACTACCACAAGAACCCCCAGACTCATGGACTCTTCTCACCCTCTCAACAATATCGCTGTATTGCGAAAGATCTGCATAACCCTCTACAACAAGAATATCATGTATGTCTCGAGATGGGTGATCTTGTGCCTGAAAAAGTATGTCAAAGTTCCATAACTCTGGAATCACATAATCATCGCTTACCTCCTCAAACCCTAGATCCTCCATAACATCCTTGATGAGCTCTACGAACTCTTTAAAAAAGTGCCTCTTGCCTGGATACGCTATTGGTGGAGAGGCATCTAAGTTGAATGGCTTTAATACACAAGATTTCCACTCACCTGTTGTAAGAAGCTCGTGAGTGAGCTTTGAAACAACCTTTTTTTGTGGAATAATCTTTCTCGCTTCATCTAATGAAATAGAGAGCCTTACATATCTACGCTTTACCGTGCGAACCTCTATTAACTTCCTCTTTACAAGCTCCTGGAAAACACTGCTACTTTCAATATCATGGCTGATCTCCCTCCACAAGCTAAACATTCTGAGCATATTTCTGTGATCAGAAAGAGGCTTATAGTTAATAAACTTAGCTATACCCTTATCAACCTTTACCCAGCCCCTCTTAATGGCCCAGTTAATGCCAATAGATGCTATGGGCTCTCCTAATCGGTTTTTAATAACGCTTATCGTAGCCTCGCCTCCCATCTCTTGTACAAGTATTGCAACTCTTTCTTCAGGTAAGCCGTCGAGATAGTTCATACCCTCTTCTGTAGCCTTACCAATAGCAATTATGTGCTCTTGGACTTCTACAATGCCCTTGGATTTGAGCAACTCTAGTATAGATGAAATGCCTTGTTCTGTAAATCCTGTTATCTTAGCAAGTTCACTGACTTCGATAACCTTATTCAATTCTATTAACTTCTCTAAAACAGCTATTTCACTACTAGACAACTCTATTTGTGAAACAATTAGAGATACACCACTAAAACACTACATATTTACTAATAAGACTTATCAAAACGCGTGATAAAAAGCTTTATCGCTTTATTAAAAGCTTCAAATGGTAAATGAAGAGCAAGGATGTATTCATCTCTTTACAAACTCTATAAAGTATCTATGAAGCCTTGCATCACCAGAAAGTTCTGGATGAAATGTTGAAGCAAGTATTTCACTCTGTTTTACAAGTACATAAGATTCCCCATACCTAGCCAACACATCTACGCCTTGACCAACTTCAACAATGGCAGGTGCTCTAATAAATACCGCTCTAAATGGCTTATCTCCAATAACAGGGATGTTTAAATCCACTTCAAAACTTTCCCTCTGTCTTCCATAATAGTTCCTTATAGCAAGAGCGTCTAACACTTCTAATGTGCCGCTCATTACTCTTCCAGTTTTCAAGTCCTTTACTTTTTTTGCAAGTAAAATAGCCCCAGCACACGTTCCCATAACAGGTAAACCATTTTCAATTCTCTCTTTCAATACTTCAACAATGTTGAACTTCTTCATGAGTTTTAATATAGTTGTACTTTCACCTCCTGGAATGATTAAAGCATCTATACCATTAACATCGCTTCTTTTTACAACATTTACAACATCACACTGTATAGAGAGCTCATTGCAAGCCTCTGTAATCATGTATCTATGCTCATCAATTCCTCCCTGATAAGCAAGAATACCTATTCTCATTTGTCCTACGCACCCCTAACTTGTAAAAGCTCTTCGGGTTTCAGCCTTCTGATGTCAATTCCCATCATGCTTTTGGCCTCATCGATCATGGATTGAGCCTCTAAAACAGCATCAGGGTTCCACCACACAGATGTTGCAAGCACTATTGCCTCAGCTCTGGTCTGTGGATCTTGGGACTTAAATATGCCTGAGCCTACAAAGACTCCGTCTGCACCAAGCTACATCATTAAAGCAGCATCTGCAGGTGTTGCTATGCCTCCAGCAGCAAAGTTCACTACAGGTAGTCTCTTAAGTCGTGCAACTAGGTCTATTAGCTCATATGGAACTCCATATTCTCTAGCTTTTTTCATTCTGTCTTCTGGAGACAGGTACACGAGCATCATAACTTCGTTCATTATGGTTCTCATATGCTTAACAGCTTCAGCAACATTGCCAGTTCCAGCCTCGCCCTTTGTTCTAATCATGGAAGCTCCTTCGTAGACTCTTCTAAGGGCCTCACCTAGGTTCCTAGCACCATTGACAAAGGGTATCTTGAAGAGCCACTTATTTATATGCCTCTCTTCATCAGCAGGTGTAAGCACTTCTGACTCGTCAATCATATCTACGCCAAGCGCCTCTAAAATCCTTGCCTCCATGTAGTGCCCTATTCTAACCTTAGCCATTACGGGTATAGTCACATTCTCCATAACCTCGTGAATCCTATTAACACTAGCCATCCTAGCAACACCACCACTTGCTCTAACATCGTAAGGTAGCTTATCCAAGACCATAACAGATACTGCTCCAGCTTCCTCAGCTATAAGTGCTTGCTCAACATTTGTAACATCCATGCACACACCATACTTTTGGAATATTGGAAATCCATACTTAACCCTTAACGTCCCTTTCTGGGGAACCCTAATAACCTCAGGCAAGAGCTCAGGACCATATCTAAAGTAAAGCCCTTCCTGCTTCAGCCTATCTGCAACATCAGCTAATCTATAAAAGAATTCAACAATTTTATCAAATCCAATTTCAATAAGATGAGTATTCCATAACCTCTCCACCATAATCACCACTTACTGCTTTATGCAACTATATCTACTGTTCAGTGGAAAAAGTACTTTGTTTTACATAAACGCAATAACAGAGTACAAGAGTGTAGAGCAAAATCACTATTATGTTTGAAAATCGTGCTTTTAACTCAACAGCATACTATAACTAGCTTTAATTGCCTTTCTTACTGTCTCCCCTAGCTTACCGCATCGTGAAACATAGCTATACAGTGATATTGTTAAAAGCCTATGTCTGGCAGCTCCATATGGAGAATGGTATTGATAATTTGCATTACAATATTCCTTCTCGCAGTTTCATCAATACTCCTTTTGTATTCTCGAGCTAGTGAAATTAACTTGTGTACATCTTCTTTCTTTTGTTCTGCTGTGCTTGTACGCATCTTAGCATAGCCTTTTACTATTGCTGAAATAATTCGTGAGACATTTGATGGACTTGGCGAAAGTCTGGCTGTTTCTAAGTCTATGAAGTAAGGTTTTTCAGCATCTCCACACATGAAAACGACTTGTCTATTAGGCCTACTCATTTCAATAATATCAATTCCTATTCGATCCAACTCAAAGGCAGCGTTAATCAATTTAACAAAGGCTTTTCTTAATGAGGGTGGTGTAGCTAATGAAGCAAGTTCCTCAAGAGTAAAACCATCTATAAAATCCCGCACTATAAGGTTTCTGCTATATGCATAAACTCTCGGTACAAAGCCCGTCTTCTCAGCAATCTTCATTAGCACTGCCTCACCCTCAAGAGAATCTCTCTTTGAGTCAGCCCTCCTTACTTTAAGCCCTGCCACACCAGCTGTTTCATGTCTTATCAGTACAACTATAGCTGCATGCCCCTTCCCAACTACCCTAAGCCCTTTTTCAATAATTACGCTTCCAAAGCTATATACTTGTTTTACACCAAGTCTTCTCAGCTCCTTTAACCGCTGTTCACAGCACATTTCTTCAGGTTTAGGAAAGCACAGAACTTTGCAGAGCACTTGCTCATTGTCAATGCTTTCAAACGTATAACTCCTACAAAGCACTATACCACAACCCCACAAAAACTTAAGTATAAGCCCTTAAGACCAGAGATTTCGAATACGATGATGGTATTGCGTAAGTATAAGCCTACACGCCACACAGCCTCCAAACCTCCAATCTTTCTTCAACACTCTTACATGTAAGCTCTTAACATAGCTTTTTGACAAGCCATATAGAGCCGTCAACATCTTCTATGACAAGGTAGCACCCCATATCGTAGCATAGTGAAGCTATAGCTGCAAGCAATGCATCTATAATGTGCTTATTGTTCTTGGGAATAAGCTCAAGTTCTTTTACACTTAACTTTTCAGCCAGATCATCTACAGTTTTGCAATTACTACTTTTCAAAACACTTTTTGGATGAGTTTCTATAACAACTCTTCCTAAGCTCTTAAACTCTTTAACAAGGTTTTGAGCTCGCATAGTTAAGTTCTTCATATATGAAAAACCTGGAGGAAAAACTCTATATCCAAGAGAAATCATTTTCCTATCTACATTCCTCATAAAGCCATCTCCAAAGCCAAAAGGGGCATCTATAGCAACAATAGAATTCTGATAGAACTTCACTCTCTCAATTATCTCCACATCATCACCTAAACATCGAGCCTCAACAATGGCAAGCTTACTAGAGTCTATAGCTACGAAACCAGTACACCTATGTGGATTAGCAGCCAAGTCTATACCTATATAAACGTCACGCCTTCTCATTGTGAACAAAGCCTATTCAACTCCTCTAACTTCTTCTTCGCCTTTCTTAGCTCACTCTTAATATAGTTTCGCCTCATCTTAAGCTCTTCTAATTGCTGTTCTAATTCACTCAACTCCTTCTCTAAAAGCTCAACTTTACGCTCTATTATATCCCTATCCAAGCATATTTCATTCATAAAAATGCGGGGTTTACTCTCCATAGGGAAAACCTGGCATGACAGTGACACAGCTTTTCTCTGTACTTATTCACAATAAAGCCTTTCAGTAAAAATGCTGTTATCATGCAGCATGCGAAGCCTAAATCCTGAAGAGGGCTTTATGATGTATTATTGAAATAAGGCCTCATTATACTTAAACCCTGCACAATCCTCATGCAAGAGAACGGAGACTTTAACAACGACATCATGTAGGCTTATGGACAATTACTGAAGAAAAGGTATGAAGTTGCAAAAACGTATAGAATAACTATTATATGTTAATGACTTATATACATCGTACATGTACACAAAGCTAAGTAAGGCCTTCGATGCAGGTTCAGCAGAAGCATGTAGCACCCTCATAGTTTAGAGTCCAAAGATGTGAGGACAGGGCCGGAGACCTAGCACAGGACTATACCGTGAGAGGAGGGGTGTAGCTTCAAGATCTCCTAGCCTTTATAGGAATTCCTGCCCTCTTTAGTGTGAGGAGGCCAGTCCAAGAAGCTTTGAAAGACTATACTTACAGTGTTTGTTTGATTTTTCAAGGTCTAGGAGTCTTTTCTTAAATTCTGGAGCTTTCTTACCATTTAATGTGTAGCCACCGATACTACCGTCAGCATTTATAACTCTATGACATGGTATTAAAATAGGCTTCTTATTTTTACTCAGTATCCTCGCTACAAGTCTGGGACTTACTTTGAGAACCTTTGCAATGTCCTTATATGTAGTGACGCAACCCAATGGTATTAGCTGTGTGAGTATATATACAGCCTCTTCTATATCACGCGTGTTCCACCTTCGTGCTACAACATTATTTTTACTAAACTCTATTACGAGCATCTTAAAATAAGCCCTAGGTAAAGTCTTTTATGAAGTGCCCGTTTTCGTAAATTAAATCCTTATCTGCATATACCCTACCTTTTCTCATGTCCTTAACCATGTCCCAGTGAATTGATGAAGTATTCCTGCCCCCTGTCTTAAGGTATGCCGCTCCAAGAGCTACATGTATTGTGCCGCCAATCTTTTCATCAAATAGTATTTCCTTTGTAAACCTGGTTATATCATAGTTTAATCCAAATGCAATTTCACCAACTCTCCTAGCCCCCTCATCAACTGCAAGCATCTTCTTTAAAAATTCCTCACCTTTAGCTGCTGTTGCTTCAACAACTTCTCCTCGCTTAAAAACAAGTTTAACTCCTTCAACTTCGTAACCACGGTAAATTGCAGGGTACTCAAAAGTGATGAACCCATCGATGCTGTCTTCATGTGGTGCTGTAAATACTTCTCCTCCAGGCATGTTATTTTTACCATCATCATTAATCCACACTCTTCCCCCAACCTTAACTACAAGGTCTGTATTATCAGAAACTATATGCAGTTCATCAACTTTTGACAAGAGGGCAATTATTTTCTCTTGCTTCTTAGCTTGAGCAACCCAGGCACTCACAGGGTCTGCTTCGTACAGCTTTAATGCTTTATGAACAAAGTCTTCAAATTCTATTGGAGACATCCCGGCTTCCTGCGCTAATGCATTAGTGGGGTAGGGTGCAACAACCCACCTCAAATCACCTGCGGCATCTCTCTTCATAAAAATTTCTGTGAATATTTTAGTAGCCTTGGATCTCACCCTAACTCTCTCAGGGTCTATGCTTATAAGAGGTTTTGTGTGCTGTGGGGATAGGATATTTATCCTTACCGTTATTTTCTCCGCTATGAACTTGTCTATGGGCGATACATATTCAAGCAGTTCTTGTGGAGCATACCTATAGAAGATTTCTGATAGCATGTCATCAGCTATGGTAAGCCTAGGATAAGCACCCCTTATTACAACTTCCTTCCATAACTCTCTTATCAATGGCATAGCCTCAAGAGATCCCAAAATCAGCACCTCATCAAATTTCTTTACAGAGGTACAATAGTCAACAACAAGCTTGGCATATTTATCAAGATCTTTCAAAGCCCTCAGCCAGAAACTTTCTAATTAATTCAATTTAAATTTCTTTAGGTAATTGGATATAACATAGCATGCTTACTAGCATTAAGGTTTTAACTTGCTCAGCGAATTATAAGAGGGTAATCATATTTTCATTAGAGTGTAATTAGCTTAGGCGAAAGGTTCAAAGAGAATAACTTTACTTAACTTCTTTCTGATATAAACTTCGCTATAGTTTTTGCGTATCCTCCAATTAATGCAATGATTGTGCTGATTATTGGAAATCCTTTAAACGCGTTGACAATGAATGTGATATCGTCTTCATTAAGTGCCTTTACTATTAGTGCTATTAGGATGTAAAATGTTAGGAAGATGATGAAACCAGTTAGGACTCTTAATATACTCACGAATTTTGGTATGGGAATTAGGAATACAAGTAATGTGGGAATTGCTGATAGAATTGAAGCAATATAAGTTTTGAAGACGTGATTGTAACTCACAGGTTTTGCTACATACCTCTTTACATAGTTTAGCAAGAAGAGAAGTCCTGCTACAGATGAGATTAAAGAGGCTGTAAGAAATCCCCATAGTTTCGCACTAACAGTTAATACATAGGACAAGGGTATAAATACTATTGAAGAAAGAATTGTGGAATACATGTTTACCTTGGTATCGCCAATAGCGTTGAACAGTGCAGGAATTGTTATGCTCCCTAGACCTGCCAATAGGTTTGGAGCCAGTAAAAGGGGTAGGAATGGAGATGCAAATATGTAATCTGCTCCATAGAAAAGGTACAGTATTTCTCTTGAGAAAATCATTGCAAAAACAGTTACTGGTATTACGATAATTGTTACGTACTTATTTGCTAAGTGAACAATTTTATTGAGTTCATTTTTGTTGTTGCAAACCTTTGTGAACAGAGGGAGAAGGGTTGCTGATATAGGGGTTGTGACAACTGTAATGAGCACGCATAGGTTTGCCATAGCCCTATACCCACCAACTTCTCTATTAGAGAGGTTGTAGGCTAGCAATGCGTTTTGGTATATATTAGACACAAGCATTGGTATTAATGAGGCTACGTATAATGGCAAGCCATACCTAAGCATGTCCTTGGCAACAACGCTAACGCTCATGCCATTGCCATCACCCTTACTAAATCTTCTTAAGATCCACACTAGGAACAGGAATGCCACAGCCAATGCAGAGAGATAGCCAGCGACATTCCCTAGTAGAGCTCCTAATACGCCAAGTTGTAGTAACAGCAATAGGCATAAAGACGCGGCAGTTTTTACAATGCTATAAACAATTTTTGTGAGAGTAGCTCCCATTACCTTCTCTAAACCTACAAATATTGAAAGCATTAAACTGTATGTACTTTGCAATAATACCACAATTGCAGTAACTCTTACATAAAATGCAAGGTCAGGCCTATTTATGAGTAGACTGACTAAAGGCTCTGCAAGGATAAAGCAAAGAGTTGAACCTATAACACCTAATGCAATCTTTGTCAAAAGAGAAGCCTTTATAACTGCTTTAATCATTCCTTCACTATTTTTTGCGTAAAATAGTTGACTGTACCTAGAGGCGGCTGTATCTATTCCAAAGGACAGAAGTGTTACTAGTGTTAATGGAGGAACGAGGGCTAGGGAAAAAGCTCCATAACCTTCGCTGGTCAAGATCCTGGCTATGACTATGGAGCCCAAGGCCAAGATTAAGTTATATGTGAATTCTCCAATAAAGAGAACAAAACTGCCTCTCGCTGCACTTTCAAGATGCTTCAAAGTTGCATATTCGTAGCTTTCAGAACCTGTCAATGCATATCATCTTTGCTAACTGTAATTACCTTCGTATCTCATGTAGTGCATGAGGAGCGATTTTACATATCAAATCTTTTAAGGCTAGCTCTACAGCATTGGGACTCCCTGGAATTACAAATACTGCTGATCTTTTCACAACATATGCTGTAGCACGAGAAAGATATGCTCTAATACCTACATATTTATAACTGAGTTGTCTAAACAGTTCACCAAAACCGGGTATCACCTTTGTTGCAATGGGGTCTACGGCCTCTACACTAACATCCCTTTTGCTTAGTCCAGTACCACCAGTTATGACAGTGACATCACAGCTTTCTACTAATTTAAGGACTAGAGACCTTATCTCCTCAACACTATTTCCAACAACATTATAGCTGTGAAGCACAGCATCAGGACAAAAGGTGTTGAGGGATTCCACTATAGGCTTTATCTCATCAGGCTTAAGCCCTTTAACCACAGAATCGCTGGTCACAATAAAGCATACAGAGAAAGGTCTTACATCCTCATGCACATGCTTAGCCATGGCACTCCCTTCATAAGTGAGCTGGGATAAAAAATAGCGTTTCTTCTTCAGCAACCTCTCTATCCTTATACATGACAACATAAAGTGCAGCAATAGAGGTTAACGTGGCCACTACTGCAAATGGGAAGATAACGTTAGGACCTATAGAGCCTGCAATATCTTCACCAATAATTTCGCAACGATATGTTACCTTCTCACCTACAACAACCCTTACGTTAAACACCATTGGTATTACATTTATGACATTAGTAATTATAGTACCGTTAAAGCTTCTCAGGACATTATTTGAGTCGTACATTGCCAAACCGTCTACATCAAGAGATATCCTGACAGCATAATCGGGTACGAGTAGGTTGTTATTTAAATACTTCAACGGTATAATAACGTTTTGAGGATGCCCCATAACATTTACAAGTAGTCCTGCCCATAAAAGCCTATTGAAAACTATCCTAGGGTCACTTTGTGAAGGTGCTATGTAATCTCCGCCTAATGCATAAACAGCTTGATCAGTAACCACGTTTTTTGTATTTTCATTTATTGCTGTTATGGTGTAAAAATATACCCCCGACATTGTTGGAGCTATTACAGTGGCGTAGGCCGCACCAACAATAACAGCTAAGAGAAGAATTGCTAGTATAAGTTTAGCTGTTTTGTCAAGACCTCTACCCGTGTGCCACTCTATGAAAATGGGATGGTGAAGCTCATGCTCCGTAGTAAGAGGTCTTTTTGCTAGTGGATATATTAAAGCCAGCCCCCCTATAAAACCCCCTGCATGAGCAAAAAATGCTACTCCTCCGAACTTGAGGTAGCCATAGATTACTTGTGTAGCAAACCAAAGTATTAAAAACCATGCTGCAGACATTGTGAAGCAAACAGGTATTAAGAATATGAAGTAACATCCTGATAATCTTCTCTGTGGAAATAGTAAGAGATAGGCTCCTAAAATGCCACTTATAGCACCAGAAGCACCTAAAGCCGGTATTACAAGATTTACACTACCCATGACGGGTATGAAGGATGTATGAAAAACTATGGCTAAGAGACCTGAGGCTAGGTATAGAGCTAGGTATTTTAAGTGACCAATTCTTCTTTCAACTGCGCTTCCAAAAAAGTATAGAAACCACATGTTAAAGAATATGTGAAAAATATCTGCGTGTATAAACATACTTGTTAAAATTCTGTACCACTGAAGGGGTGTTTGAATTAGTGCAGGTACATAAGATAACATATCTATCCAATCCTGTGATATTTGAGCAAGGAAGTTTTGATAAGAAGTGAAAACATATATAATAACATTTATAGCTATTATAATTAGTGTTACTAGTGGTTTCCCAGGTCTTCCTTTAAGCCATGTATATTCATAAGACATTGTTTAAGGGCACCGCTAGCTGATGCTTATTACTTCACATGCTTTCAGCTTTAAAATACTTATGCTTAGGCAACGCTCTAAAAGCTATTTAAAATACCTATGCCTATGCTTATGGCACATAAATACGAACTCCAGCTTTACCAAGAGGAATTCCTGCATCTATTGATATGGGTAAGCACTTTGCTGCAAGAGCATAAACTACAGGCTTTCTTAAGACTTCTGCAACTTCTGTTATGTACTCATAGTTAGCCATACCTTTTGAGAAAATTACATCGCTATTTTTAATTAATACCTTAACCTCTTCCTTAAGCTCTTGAAGGAATATGCTTGACGCGTCACTACCAGTATCGTAAACACCATCAAAGCTCTCACTAAGCATTGCAACCTTAGCATCAGTTACAGTTACATCGTTTTGAAATGCCCCTCCCTTAATAACAGCATAAACCTTAGTTTCACCACTTCTTAGTACATCAGCTATAAGCCTATCAAAAACAGCTTCACCAGCATTATCAAGTATCATAACAACATTTCTTGATTTTAGCAGCAAATTCAATGCCTTATCGATATCTCCATAAATTTGCAAATGCAGAGCTTTGTTCATAATTTCCTCAATTTTTGGTGAAATATAATCAGATACTCCAATATCGAGAAGATTGCCAGCCAAGGAAAACTGCAAGGCTCTATAAAGCCTAATTCTAGGCTCCTTCTCTAAAAACACAACCTTTTTTGCAATTTCATATATCTTCAAAGCTTCTCGATGCGCTCGCACCTTATACTCAAAATAAGGATCAGGATTGTTTAAAACATGCTTAATATATCTAAATAGCTTCGTAGCCAACTCTGTTGGAATACATATGTCTTTATTGCTTAAACAGTTATTGAGAAAACCTTGTATGATCTCAAGTACACCTTTCATTGCATGTAACTTGACATCGGAGCTTATATTTGCTACTCTTTCTAAGTCTCTATACCTTACATTTACCTGACACGCTATGCATTGTGGATGTAGCTTCACTCTTAAGCACCGTTTACTTCTAAGTCTTTAAGTACTTTAAGCTATGTTAAAAGAGGGTATTTGTAAATGTTTTTGTTATTTATTATTGCACCTATAAAGCTTATTAGAATTTTTTACTTGCAACATCTTTAAGCTTACGCTATTGTTATTTTACCCAGGCAACTTCTTTTTCATGTAGTACAAACCTATAGATAGATACAGTGGTAAAAATTCTAATCTTCCAAGATACATAGCCGTAATTAGGATTATTTTTGCTGTCGGCGGAAGGGAGGCGGATGTTATTCCTACTGAAAGTCCTACACAAGATAAAGCTGATGTTGCTTCAAATACTGAGTCTAAAAAGCTGTAATTAGTGAGGTTGCTGGTTATTAACATAAGGTGTAACCCTACTGATAATAGTAATAGTGTTATAGCGTATAGCATTATGTAGGACATTGTTGAGTCAACAGAGGCCTCATCAATAACCTCACGCCCCAACCTCCTAACTACTATAATATTTTTCGGCATTACAACTCTCTGAATGTCCCACACAATAACCTTTAATGCTATTACAATTCTGCGAATCTTAATCCCGCCAGCTGTAGAAAAAGTTGCACCTCCTATGATCATAGCCAATATTATTATAGTCTTTAAGGCATCAGGATACGTGTTTATGTTACCAACTTGGAACCCCGTAGTTGTATATCCTGAAATCAAGTGGTATATTGCAAGAACTGTATCGAGTCTAAATAATTTAGTTAGCGCAATGGTTAAAGTGAGAAGCAGTAAAAGAATTGTGAAAAAGCCCTGCACTTCAAGTGATTTTGCAAATTCTTTTAATCGCATTCTTAACAAAAGGTATAGATCCCTAAAGTTCTGAGCACCCAAAATCATTACTATTAATGAGGCTGGTAATATCATTTGAGCACCTTGAAAATACCAGTATCCAATATTCTGAGCTTTTGATGACATGCCTCCTGTTGCTATACCAGTCATGGAATGTATAAGAGCGTCTAATGGCTCCATACCACTCATGAAAAGAAGCAAAATACCTAGTAATGTGAATACTATATAAATAGCAAATAGGTCTTGAATTGTTCTTCTAATTGTTGATGCAAGTCTATGCCCTCTTTCTATGGTATACATTCTGATTAGAGAGGGGTGTATGAAAGGCAGTATTGCACCTGCTATAACTACGGTTCCGAGCTCGCCTAGCTACTGTGTTAAGGCTCTCCACGTAAGTATGACATATGGTAATGAATCTAGGTCTGCTAAGATTGACAAACCCGTTCCGGTAAATCCACTAGTGGATTCAAAGAAAGCATTTAATGGATCTAAGCCCAGCGCCATCACGTAAATTATTGTCGAAGAAAGGGGGACTGTAAGCCATGTAAGACATGTGGTAATCATTAATTCAACAGTACTTTCTAGTATGTATCTTCTATTTATATACGCTACAAATGACCAAAGGAATAACAATATTAGAACAGAAATGAGATACTTTATAGATATCAGAAAGCTTTTAACATCATTTAATAGGCGGTAGTAAGTGCTGAAGACAATTCCAATGACGAATGCCATGAGCATTACAGCTAGGTTTATTTGAGCTATAGTAAATATTACTGCTCTTACTCTATTCAATAAACATGCCCTGCGACAGTCTATAGTAAAATTCTAAAAGGTATGTTGCCGTTTTTCTACTGCTCTACTGGAACAAACTTAATTCCATAGACTATTACCCCCTCATCGGATTCCTCCCATATTCTCCTAAGGGTTGCTTCTACAGGCATGCCTATGTATACTTCCTCAGGCTTTACATCAGTTAGTGTTGATAGTACCTTTACACCATTTTCAAGTTCTATTAGCGCTACTATAATTGGCGCTTGGTGTCTATAGCCCTCTGGAACGCTATGTTCTATAGCAAAGCTAAGTACTTTACCTCTTTTTGGTAGTTCCACCTTTTCAACATCTAAGTTGCCACAATAAGGGCACGCAGTCTTAGGTGGGTAAAACACCTTGTAGCACTTCTTGCACTTTCCCCCCTCCAACCTATATCTAGCCCCCTTTTCTCTCCAAACTCTCGCAGGGGACATTCTCATACTCATCACCTCCTTAACACTATAACTGAGGTTAAAGTAACAACACCACCAGTATTCATAGCCACGCCAATTTCAGCCTTACTTACCTTTACACCAGGGAAGTCTCCTCGCAGTTGCATAGCTACCTCAGCTACCTGATACACTCCCGTGGCACCTACAGGATGTCCTCTGGCTTTTAACCCGCCACTGAGATTTATTGAAGGTCTATCCCCAGCTGCAAACCTTCCCTCCCTAACCAGCTTCCAAGCCTCACCAAAATTAGCAAAGCCCATGCCCTCAATGGATAGTAGAGCTGTTATTGTAAATGCATCGTGAATTTCCGCAATATCTATTTGCCTAGGCTCAGCATTAGCCATTTTGTATGCTTTTTCGCTTGCTGTGAGTATACTTGTAGGCTTTAACAAATCTTCTCTTGATGATAGATCTAGGCTATCGCCACCCAGGCCAATCCCGGCAACTTGTATTGGTGTATCTGTAATCTTTCTAATAACATCTTCTGAAGCAAGCAATATTGCTGCAGCACCATCACCTACTGGTGCAGAATCCAAAAGCCTAATGGGATCTGCTACTACGGCTGATTTTAGAACATCCTCAACTGTTATCCTATTTCTTAGCTGTGCATATGGATTTTTAGATCCGTATTCATGCATTCTCACAGGCCATAGAGCTAAGTCCTCTCTTTTTGCTTCATACCTATGCATGTAAAGCCTCATTACAAGGGCATTAAGTGCAGCAAAGCTAGCACCATATATTGCCTCATGTTCAAAGTCAGCAGCTTGGGCTAGTGCCAGAGTTACTGAGCTTGTCGGATAATCAGCCATCTTCTCTAAGCCTACAACCAATATCTGGTCGTAGAGACCAGATGCAACAAGGGCATAGCCTGTTGCTACGGCATAGCCTCCGCTTCCACACGCTGCCTCTACCTTAAATCCTCCTTTACCCCTAAGACCTATTGCATCGGCAACAAGAGCTGCGAGAGAGTCTTGCTGATATAGCGAGCTACTTAGCATGTTACCTACAACTATCGCCTTAGGGCTGCATTCCTTAACATCATTTAGCAAGTTCTTAACAGCCATGTGTGCGAGTTCTTGAAACCCTTTATCATAATGCCTATCAACTTTAGTCATGCCAACTCCGGCCACATATACCCTTCTCAATACCTATCGCCAACTAGTGAACAAGTTTTGAAGGGGCTATATAAAGCATATTTTCCTGTCTAGAAAACTATCCTATTAGATGTCTTTAGTCATGCCCACTGAAAGATGATGAGTATCGGGGTATAGGAATACTATGAATGACTATAGAAAGCATTTCTGGAGCCTTCTAAGACCTGATGCCGTCGCAGCTTTACATAATGAAGTATTTAAAAATGCTCTCAGCTGGTATTATGCTGTTTTACTAGAGGATTACCCCGCAAAGTTCCACATAGCCAAGGCTATTGAAATACCAAAGGACGTAAAGCTTGAAAGTTGCGATATCGAATGCCTATGGGGTGTTCATAAAGAGCTTGAGAAAGGTTTTGTATCGTTATGGAACGAAATTAAGAAAAATAGGATTCTGTTTAGAGAGTTTAAGAAGGTATATGGAGAGAGTTCAAGAAATTTCATAGATGTTAAGGTGGAGATAGCTTATAGGATACTAAAGAGCTGTAGTTTCTGTGAGTGGCATTGTGGTGTTGATAGAGTAAGTGGTAAAACTGGCACCTGTAGGCTAAGTACAAAGAGTTATGTTCACAGCTGGTTTCTTCATGTGGGTGAGGAAGCCCCCTTAGTACCAAGTGGTACGATATTTTATGGAAGTTGTAACTTCAGATGTGTTTTTTGCCAAAACTGGGATATTTCTCAAGAAAACCCATTTGGAGGTGTAGAGGTAGGGCCTCGACAACTGACGTTAATACAAAAAGAGTTGAAGAGTGATGGAGCTAGAAATGTAAACCATGTTGGTGGTGAGCCAACGCCAAATGTTCATAACATACTGGAAAGCTTAAAGTACCTAGACATTAATGTTGTGCAATTGTGGAATAGCAATTTTTACATGAGCCTAGAAGCTATGGAGCTGCTTAAGCATGTAATAGACATATGGTTGCCCGACTTTAAGTACGGTAACAATGAGTGTGCTTTAAGGCTTTCGAAAGTGCCTAAATATGTTGATATTGTTGGAAGAAATCATAAGATTGCCATTGAATGGGGGGACATGATAGTAAGGCACCTTGTTTTGCCAAATCATGTAGAGTGTTGCTCTAAGAAAGTGCTGAAGTGGATTGCTGATAATCTACCGAAAGAGAAGGTCTTGATAAACATCATGGATCAGTACCGCCCAGAATATAGAGCCTATGAATACAGAGATATTGCTAGAAGACCCTATAGAGAAGAGTTGGAGGAGGTATACGGTTATGCTGAGAAGCTAGGCCTGTTGTGGAGGGACATATCACGCTAATCTTAAATTCTTGCTAAGAGTTGAAAATGTGTATGGACTCGCTACTTAAATACTAATCGATTTACTACTAGCTATACATCAGGGCTCTTCATGGAGTTTAACGATATAATGAAGCACTATTCTAATTCTGTAGTGCGAGATACAATATTTGAGTTCTGTAGTAGTAGATGGGTTTCCCTAGAAGGAAGTGTTGAAAGTGGAAGGGTTTTTGTAAGATATGTTGGAGGCAAGCCCCTTAAACTAGATTCGCCAAATGCTTTAGTAAACCTTGTAGTGAAGTATAGGAACCTAAATGTTAGGACAGTTTACGCCTCTATATCTATCTATGGCAAACTAGGCTCTGCTGAGGATGTCGATAATCCGATGAATATAGTTGCAGCAACACCGTTTTGGGATATAGATGTAGAGGGTTTAGAGAACTGGAAGTTGGCTGTAGAAATTGCTAGAGCTATTCTCGATTTCTTAGAGAGGAGTGGAGTTTCAAAATCTGTGTATTTGATATGGAGTGGCGAGGGCATGCATGTAAGACTCCATGAAAGATCTATACCGCCAGAAGCTTATTCAACGTACAGCCCTATAGATGTTGCTTATGCTATTGTTGAATATGTCATAGAAGGCACTAGACAGAAGATTGAGGAAGTGGTAAGGAATTCTAGAGGTAAAGCAAAGGTGGAGAACCTCATTGACGTAAAGAGAGTGTTCACAGCTCCTCTATCGCTTCATAGAAAGCATGATTTAGTAGCAGTGATTGTACGTCCCCAAAATCTCGATGTGTTTGACTTAAGCTGGGCTAATCCAATGAAGTTTAAATCAGATGATGCATGGCGTTACTATAGTCCTGGTGAAGCAGAAAACCTCGTAAGAGAAGCCTTAAAGGTCTTAAGTAGCAGAAAGTACAAGTTTAAAGTGAGGATAAGCCCCCAAGAGAGGGCTAGAGCAGAGGGGGATATAGACAGGTTTAATGTAATGGCATTGCTACAGGCAGCACGTTATTACATTTTAACAGGGGATGTTGAAAAGGCAAAGAGCTTTGGTTTAAATAGGGCAATTTTCTATGCATACCTGAAGTATTATGGCAGGTTTAAAGCATATCAACAGAAAAACGAAAGGACAGAGTTTATTGGAGACCATTCAGAGAATCTGCAAGCCAAGCTTAGCGGCACACGGCTGCCAGTTGAAGATGGTGTAGAAGTTTCTTCGCGAGGCTTTTTCGTAATTGGGGGCAAGGAACAGACACCAGAAGACTTCGAAAGAAACGTTACTAGAAAAATTGAAAGCTTGTTACCATTTGATATTGTATGGGAAGCGGCATTAAAATATGTTGCTAGGTTTCCTAAGAACGTTCTTGTAGATCCGCAAAAATTCTATAAACATGTTTATGAGCCTGTGCGTGATGGCTTTATAAAGAAGGTTGTAGAAGAGCTTATAGAGCCTGCACTGCAAGGGGAGACGGAGAAAGTGAAGAGAAGGGATATTAATGTAGAGCCCATAATAAAGCACAGCTCTCTCACGAAATGGTTCAAGAAACCTTCAACTCAAGAACATCAACAATGCCGCCAAGATTCTGAGTATAAGCAATGATTTTATTAAGCACTTCTTGAGCAAGCCTTAAACTTGCACTACTATCTGCTTCAGAGGCCATGATGTAAATGTTAATGATAGGTCTCCCCAGTTCTTCACCCATGGGATGAGACTTCACGTAGACTTTTTCATACTCTTGCGCAATTTTATTTAAATATGGTGCTAGAGAAGACTCAGGTATGCCAACAATTTTTGCAATGGCCTCAGCTATGTAAACGTGTGGAAGTATTTTCCTCAGCCTTGGCTCAACCCACTTCTCCCACATAGCCTCCATTTCTATTGGAACCCCTGGAAGCGACACTATTATAACTTCTCCATACTCTATCCAGCACCCCGGCGCTGTGCCTACCGGATTTGGTATGGGCACTCCACCTTCAGGTAAACAAGCCATCTTTATTCTCTCTGGTGTTAAAGGCATTTTCCTCTCCTCATATTTCCTCTTAACCATTTCAAGCGCCTCGCCATTTAGTACAAGCTTTCTGTTCAAAGCCTTTGCAACGGCTTCAAGAGTCCTATCATCATATGTGGGCCCTAGGCCTCCTGTTGTAATAATGAACTTGGGGCTCTCACGCAATACCAACATTAAGTACCTCGAAATGAGTTCAACGTCATCCATTAAAGTTACAATTCCGATAACTTTAACACCAAGTAGTGTTAATCTCCTACTGAGGTAACTGCCATTAGTGTTTATCACCCTTCCCTGAGTAAGCTCAGTACCTAGTGTGAAGATCCAAGCTGAATACTCAAAATCTGATCCCACAGTCAGTAACACCTCAAACATTACATAGTTTTCATCTATTAATACTGTTTAAAGTGTTAATTAACTTAATACATGCCTTGGCCAAAGTGCGAAGAGCTATTGAGTTGAGCAGTGTATTAAGAGAATTTATTACTTGATATATGAGTGACATAGGGGGTGTTACTATCAAAAACCAATTACTTTAAAAATAGGGCGCATCTTTAAAAGTTATTAGAATTTTAATGTAAAGATTAGTTGGGAGTAAAGCTGTATATGAGATTACATGTATAATATATTGGCAGGGGTCTTGTAATGAGATTTTTAATTATTGGAGGTGCAAAAGAAATACTTGAATTATTTCACGTATTAAAAAGAAGTTTTCCTAATAAACACGAGTATGTTGTTTTAGTTGATAAACAAAAAGATGTTGAGGCAATAACTAGGGAAGTTGATATAACGGTATTCTCGGGGGACTTATTCGATGAGGATCTTTACCTCGAGGCTGGGCTGAAAAATGTTGATATTGTTGTGGCCATGCATGAAAATGATATGGTAAACGCCTTTGCCTCAATGCTTGCGAGAGAATACAATGTGCCGAAAATCATTGTAGTTGTTAGCAATAAAGCACTTGCAAAAATGCTAAGAAATAGAGGTATTACTGAGTGGATCATTGAAAGATCTGGTGGTATTAGTGAGAAAATTAAAGGCTTTGTACTCGGCTTTGACGCAATTGAATTTGGAAACAACATCCTAATTATAGGTAAGGCTATGAACATTGCTAAACTGCCTGGAAAGGCTATTAAAGAGCTAGAAGATAAGGGCATTAAGGTTTTAGCCGTAATTAGAGACAACACTTTGCTAGAGTTACAAGAAAATACCATTATAAATGATGCTGATGTTGTAATGTTATTTGGATCTAAAGAAAACATATTTAAATTTTTACATTAGTATACATGTGTACTTACGCGTAAAACGTTAGGAGCTGAAAATGAGCACCATGAATGCCAGTACCTTTAGTTTTCCAAGTTTACCACCACTGTTTACTGGTATTGAAAGTCTTTACCCAGTTCTCTACTTAGCTATAACAATAGCTATAATAATTGTTGTATATGGTGTTGTTAAAAAGGTTTTAAAGAGGCTCGAGCAAAGGAGAGTTATTTCTAAAAGAGTTGAGGGAGTATTAGAGCTTGTAATACTAATTGTAGCAATTGCAATAGCTATACCGCTCGCCGTCTCAAGCTATGCTCAGTACTCAATACTATTCTCCGTAGTAATTCTTAGTGTTATTTTGCTTGCTTTAGTTATAGCATTTAGAGATTATATAGCGAATGCTGCTAGCTATTTAGTAATCATATCTTCAGGTGTTGTTAAGGATGGTGAGAGAGTTAGGGTGGTAATTAATGGCGTTAACTATGAAGGTAAAGTCGAGCTTTTGGATAATGGATTTATTCAGTTAATTAAGGAAGACGGTACTGTTACATATATACCATACAGGCACCTTATTCATGCCACCATCGTGAAGTTTAAACACCCTATTCTGAGGTTGAGAATGAGGTTTCGCGGACATGGAATTGACGCAGAGAATTTTGTTGAGAGGATTAGGGAGATGTTGGAGAGATTTGAAGGTGTGGCAGAGGTGTACGACATTAGACCTCTAGAGTTACGTGAAGAACAGATTGTTGTGAGAGCTGAAGTAGGTTTGAAAAAAGAGCCAACAACATTTTTACTAGAGTTATACAGGAGGTTGCCTTCAGAAATGCAATGCAAATGCGAAGTAGAGGTGCTCTAGCTTTCCTCAATTCTCTTTCCTCTCCTTAAGTAAATACCTTTCTCAATTTCTTTTCTAAGCCTCTTCTCAATAATTTCTAGTGCCTCTCTAACACATGTCAATAAATCCCAGCATACACTTTGAGAAGTTAAAGAACCTGCATTTGTTACAAGCTTTACTAAAACCTCGTACCTCTTTCTACCTTCTTTTTCAATCTTTGACTCCTCCTTTACTGAAATCTTAAAGTCTATTACATCAACATATCTTGAAAATTTTGAGAGATAGCTGTTGACAAGTCTTTCAACTTGAAGCTTAGAAGCCTCAGCTTTCATAACCTCAGGAATCTTTGCTTGAATGGGTAGTGCAGATTTGAACTGCTCTGCGTAAGTCCTTAGTACATCAAATCCGCTCAACACGCCTAAGGGCTTTTCATTACTATCTACAATGGGAACGCCAGAAATTCCGTTGTCTAAAAGCACCTTTACACATTTCTCAAGAGGAGTTCTTGAAGCTATCACAATGGGAGGGCTAGTCATATACTCTGAAACAGGCGCTGCTAAAAACGATTCTTCACTTTCAATCCATCTATACCCCTTTCTTCTAGTAAGCCTTATTGCATACAGCCTTTCAATGATGTCACTAAGTGTTATGACTCCCGACACCTTGCCATGCATATTCACTACGATAAGCCTTGTTATACCATTTCTTAGCATAAGCCACCTAGCTCTAGCAATGCTCTCATTCTCCTCTATAGTTATGGGCGGTTTTGACATAACATCATCTACAAGCACCTTAGGTAATAGCCCATTCTCTAACATGTAATTCAAAATTATTGATCGAGAGAGAAGACCTACTACTACATCATTATCATCAGTAACAGGTATCTCCCTTAACCTCCAGTTAACAAAAGCAACTACAACATCATTAAAGCCCAAGCTCTTATGTAGAGAATATGGGGGGTCCATGACAGAGCGTACCTTAGTATCTCTTCCAGCACCCCTTAACAGAACAGTTCTATAGCTTAACACGCCCACTAAAACCTTATTATCATCTACAACAGGAGCATTGATTACCCTAAGGCTCTTCATTTTCGATAATACCTCTCCTATTCTCATGTCTGGCTTGAGGAGCAGTGGAGGTTCTATAGCAAGGCTTAAAGCTGTTGACACTTTTCTACACCCTGTATTAATACTGAAGCTATAGCTATATTAACTTGACTCTGCTCAACATTCTCTAGCAAGTATTATGTATGTTTCTTGCTGCGAGTAGTGAACATATTAAAGAACTGGGATTCAGTTTTTACAAAGCTTTAACATCATTTTCTTTAAGGTTTCTGAAGGTTCTTTACATATAATCCCTTCAACAATCATACTGGCTACAATTCTTCTTAAAAATACTCCGTTAACATAGATGCCTTCCCCTTCCTCCAAAAACTCCCTTAATTTATCGAATACTAGACCTTTAGGATGTGCTTTCAAGATTTCAGTAATTCTCTTTTTCAGCAACTCTTCGACAGAGCTCATTGAATTCTTCACCAATTGCAACTCTCTTTTCATTAACAATTACACTTATCCATGGAGATAGCCCATGACTACAAAGTCTCTTTATTATGCTAGGATACGCCTTGAAATACTCAAATTCGATTCTGCTAATAATATCTTCATCCAGAGTAGCGAGCTTTTCAAGTAATTTTGTCAAGGTCTCCTTGCTACAAAAACTTATTGTTATAGCAGGCCAAGCCAAGATGCTGTAGTCCAGCAAGTTTCTTAATGCATTTAATTGAAGGTTGTAAAATGAAGTTTCAGCACCTGTAATTTTATAGAACTCTTCCTCTGAGCAGCCCTTAATTGAGACTCTAACAGCAATATTTTTAAATTCGCTTAAAGCTTTCGCAAGGCTTTTGCTGTGCCCTATTAGAATACCATTGGTCTCTAGAACAAATATCGCTTTCCTTTCTACTAAGAATCTGCTTAGCTTTTCTAAAACTCGTGTAATGTGCCGGAATGCTATTGTAGGTTCTCCACCACTAATCCTAATGACCTTATAGTTATGACTCTTGGCAATTTCTATAAGTCTTTGAGCTACAGCATCAGCTGTATGAAGTTCTCCTAATAGCTTTATGTTTGCTTTCCAACTCCAGCAGTAAATGCACCTTAAGTTACAGCCTGTAGCATCTGCTGTTGCAGAGCCTCTGTAGAATCTACTTGGCCTAAATCTAAAATACTTTCTAGCTACATCACCCTCTACAGTAGTTGAAGAAACCTTATGTTCTATAATTTCTGCAAGCTTTATAGGGTTGAATCCGTATAGCGTGAGACTCTACACCTATACTTCTAATGATTGACCTGGATTAAGAATCCTGACTTCTACTTCTGGAGCTCTTTCTCTAACAAGCCTTGCAAAGAGCTGGGGGTCTGTCATTATGACATTGAAGGTATTATAATGCATTGGCACAACAACTCTTGGCTTTAAAAGCTCTACAGCTTTTACAGCCTCCTCTATACCCATTGTGTAGTGTCCTCCTATTGGGAGAAGGGCTACTCGGGGTTTGTAGAGTTCTGCTATGAGCTTCATATCGCTGAAGACTCCTGTATCCCCTGCGTGGTATATTGTCTTGTCTTCGCCAAGTATAACAACTCCTGTAGGTGCGCCTTTAGATGAGCTATGAAAAGCTTGTGTAAATACTATCTCTAAGTCCTTTTCAAGTTTTACACGCCCGCCTATGTTAGCAGGAATAGCCCTTTCAGTTGCCCCAGCTTTTCCGGCAAGCTCTTCTGCAAGCTCAAATACAGCTACAACTTTAGCATTTGTAAATTTAGATAAAAGCTCTATAGCCTCGCCTACGTGGTCGCCATGGTCATGTGTAACAATGATATAGTCCACAGATTTGTATTCCTTTGCAAAGGAATTGACACTTCTATAGGGAGACAGGGGATTTGTTATCCAGGGGTCTATCAAAATTGTTGCTCTGCTTATGTTTATTACAAATGCTGCGTGACCAAGCCATTTAATTAATGCCATGGGTTACAAACCTCAGATAGGAATTTATCAGCAGAATTTTTCTTACTTCACACTCTTAAAAAAGCTTTCTAGATGCTGTGTGAGAGACTTGATAAGTGATAATGAAATTGAAAACTATGTGAAAGCAGGGCAAATAGCATGCAAAGTGCTGAAGGAGGTAGAGAGTCTTGTCAAGCCTGGTGTTAAGCTACTTGAGCTTGCTGAACTCATAGAGAGCAAAATACATGCGCTGGGTGGGAAACCTGCTTTTCCTGTAAACATTTCTATAAATAACATTGCAGCACACTATACCCCTCTTCCAAATGATGAAAGCACCATTCCTAGTAATGCTGTTGTGAAAATTGATATAGGGGTTCACGTTGACGGGTATATAGCTGATACAGCTACTACCATTGCCCTTAATGAAGGCTATAGGCTACTGTGTGAAGCAGTTAAATATGCCTTGGAAAAGGCTCTAGGGGTTGTGGGCCCTGGTGTTAAGTTTTCTGAAGTTGGTTATGTAGTTGAGCAAATTGTGCGGAGCTATGGGTTCAAACCTATTTATAACTTGAGTGGACACAGCTTAGACAGGTACCTTATACACGCTGGAGAGGTCATACCTAATCACAAGGATAGGCTGGCTTTGGGTTCGTTCAAGAGCGGTAAAGCCTATGCTATAGAACCTTTTGCTACAAATGGGCGTGGTTATGTGAGAGAAGAAAATATTGCAACTATATATGCCCTTAAACAAAATCCAAAGAAACTCTCTAAAATGGATCAAGAGGTTCGCGAAGTATTTAAATATATTTATGAGGATAGGAAAACACTTCCCTTTGCACTTAGATGGTATATAAGGAGATTTAGTGAGGAAAGACTGAGAAGTGCTATAAAGACCCTTATAGAGAATGGCTTAGCTATGGCATATCCTGTTCTTGTAGAAATTGATAATGGTGTTGTTGCTCAGTATGAACATACAATTGTACTAACTAGCAAAGGTGAGAAAATAGTGACAACATTATGTCACTAAAGAAACTTTATTAAGTGTGCAACAAAGTATAGCTATGCTGTAATTAAAGTGGAAGGTGTTGAATTACGCTAATCATGACAAACATGCAGGTAGGGGGAGACTGGAATACTATACTAACAGCACTACTTTGGCTTGTCTTCATGTTGTATATGCTTTCAGACTTGCCACAGAAAACACAGTTTATGAGATATGAAAAAGGCGTTGCAGTAAGGCTTGGCGTGCTGGAAGGTCTTGTTAAGGAGAGTATATCTAAGGTTAAGTCATATTTAGTAAAGCTAGGTGTAAGTAGCGTTGATACCTTAGTTAATAGTACTTTAGAGAATTACTTTGCAATAGAACCAGTGTCCATAGAACCTACGGATATTATAAAGAGACTAGATCATATAATAACTGTAAATGAGGATAAATTCAAAGGTGATTTGCGAAAGGCTATGCCTAACATAGGAAGGCACATGCTCAACAACATTGCTGTTTCACTGGCTGTTACTTCAGCTCTCTATACAGTGTATAAAATATTAAGGCATTACTATCTCTTAGGCAAGAAGTATGAGAATTGGATTTTACTAATGCAGTTATACATAGCATTACCACAGATAGTTAGAGAGCTTCTTCCCTATGTCAGAGCTGTAGAAACGTTTGCTAAAGGCATACCCATAGGCGATTCGGCAGGTCCTATGGTTGCGTTCAAGTTAGTCGGGCTTTCTCCAAGAATAGATATTGAGGAAGACACGGTGTATTCTGTTGTTGAGTTAGAGGGGAGAAAGGTTTATGTAATAAAAGCTAAGGGCCCTGGAGCAACTGTTGGAAAACCAGGAAAAGCAGTAGCAAAGATAGCTGAAATGCTCAGCTATAATATATCACGAATAATAACAGTAGATGCGGCGCTTAAGCTAGAGGGAGAGCCAACAGGATTAGTAGCAGAAGGTTCAGGGGCAGCAATTGGAGACGTAGGTCCTGAGAAGATAGAGATAGAGCGAGTTGCAGTAAGGTGTGGAGCACCTTTAGATGCTGTAATAGTAAAAATGAGTAATGAGGAGGCTATAAAGCCGATGGTAAAGGAGATTGTAGAAGGAGTTGAAAAGGCTTATCAAATGGTTTTAGAGATAATAAGGAATAGAACCAAACCTGGAGATAACGTGGTGGTTGTGGGCATAGGTAATACTGTGGGTGTGTATTGATGATGCTTATGCAATCAGATATCATAACAGTACTGCTAATAGCTATTGTAATAGGGTTACTAGCATACCTAATTAAATCCAGCTTAGACTACTCAAAGGAAAGAAAGGAGATAATGGAGAAAGAGAGCAGACCCGTGAAAATCATAGCTGTTGCCTCATGTCAACAGAATGACTATACAATGGAGAGAGAGTTCAGAGAAGGAGACTTTATAGGAAAAATAGATGGGGCATGTCCAAAGTGCGGCTCTCAAATGATCATAATAAAAATATATTCTTTATACATGGAGACTCCGCAAAAATCTTTTAAACTCCAGCTACGTTAAAGATAAATGGTGCCCCGACCCGACCATAGCGGCCGGGCAACACCCGGACTCGTCAGATCCCGGAAGTTAAGCCGGCCGCGTTGGGTGAGGCTGTGGCTTCCGAGAGGGGCCGCAGCCCACTCAAGTTGGGATCGGGGCACCTCATAAACTTCCTTCCCCTACCGCATATAGCTTTGCGAAAATACGCAACTTAGGTACCAAAGTCTCCGCTTTTTATTATCATAGAGTACTAAATGTTTTAAACTAAGCTCAAGTATTCCTTTAAGGAATTCACTACATCATTATACACTTCATCAAGATCTTTAGATGCATCAATTTTTATCCAGTTTCTTATGGGGTACCCTTCTTCAAGCATCATAAAGTAAACGTCTCTTACCCTTGATAAAAATGTTATGTCTTTCTCAAAAATATCTAAGCTCTCTTTTTGCTTCATTTTTCTCTTAATTGCTATCTTAGGGTCTAAATCAAGGTATACTATTGTATTTGGTTTTGGCAGGTCTAGATACTCAACAATTTTTTTAGCAAAATTATAGTCAAAGCCTAAGGCACATTGATAGGCTAGTGTAGAAATGTAGTACCTATCCATTATGAGTATGAAGCCTTTAGAAAGTCTACTTAGAATTTCTTGTCTATCTCGAAAGATATCGAGTATGTAGAGAAAGAATTGTTCCTGAGGGGAGAGGTTAAGCTTTGACTCTAAAAAAAGCTTTATGATGGAGCCATATATGGAGCGCTTATTTGGATATGCATATAACGCTACTTGAAATCCCTTATTCTCTAAATACTCCTTAATCATCTTACTTAGCGTAGTTTTACCTGCAGCGTCTATTCCTTCAAATACTATGAGCATAAAACATCACATTTATTTTCTCTGGGAGGATTTTATGATCTTAGTTGCCAGTGATATGTGCTCCAATAAGTCATCCATAGTGTTTCTAAATGTTAAGATGTTCACATTTTCTCCCTTCATCTTAATTATCAGCATTCCGCTATCACATTGCATTTCTATAGTTATTTGCGGTGGTGCTGTTATATTATCAGGTTTTACGGAATCCATTACAGCTCTGCAAATACTTTCATAAATCATTTGAATTCTAAAAGTTAATTCTAGGTTCATTTAAGTACATCACCTACGCTTTGCAACGAAGATAGTATTACATTGTTTTTCTCTATATTAAACTCCTTGTCTAAAGGCCATCGCGGTTCTAGAAACTGAATAGGCAAAAAGAACTCTTTTCCGTTTGTAAAAACCATTACTTCTTCTGCTAGGCCAACGCCCTTTAATATTCTGTAAAGGGTGTAGAGAGGTGGTGTACTGGGTTCTGTGGAAATGTCTACAACACCTACCCTAATGCCCTTTATGATAAACCTCTTGATTCCTGCACTCTGAATCAGGGTGTCTATAAGAGTTTTGAATTTCTTTAGAGTTGAGAACATTAAGGAGGTCATGTATTTCATAAGCTGAGGTTCTAGCGTAATGTATAGTAAAGGCTCTGAGCCCTTTAAATCCATATAGAAGGTCATTGCATAGAAAGCTTCATAAACATCCTCAATTTCTTCAATATTTTTTATCAGTATCTTTGGCCCTACTAACTTTAGGGTAATTCTACTGTATTTTGCCAATATCTTTTCAGCTTCCTCAACAAGCTTATTTATAACATCTCCTTTGAACTCCTCTCTAATGCGCTTATTTATGGCAGCACAGCTCTCCGGATCTAAGCTTAGTCCCACTATGTAAGGGTCAATAGATTTCTCAAGTGCTTGTATGATATCTCTTCTGGGATATCCAAAGAATCTTATACTTTCAGAGTACTCCCACATATCTTTTGATAATGCTTCCTCTAGGACACCCCTATGAATCTCCACTAAGTTCTCGTCATAAAGCGAAGCCTTGGAAAGTGAAAGCATGGCTGATAAGGCTAAGGCTTCAAGAGTTCTGGAAACAATCCAAAAATCTTTAATGTGTTTAATGAGGTAAAGAGATGTTGATTGAAGGGCTGTAGGCTCCTTCCCCAAAAAATCGTCTATAGATAAGAACCTAACACCACTAACAGGTCTCTGCAAAATCCCTATACCAACAACAAGACCTTCGCTAAAAGGCTTGGGAGCTCTATGAAAGGGGGCTAGGTGAACATCAACATCCTGCTCCTTAAAAAACTTTAGAAGTAAACTTGCAGAAAGTACGTTATCTACATTGCTGCCGTAAATAATGTAAAGAGATTTAACCTGCTTGACAAGAGTCACAAACTCTTTGAATTGCCTAGCCATTTGCTACACCTATTACAACTCTAAGAAAAGAAACTTTGTAAAGTATTTTACGCTCTATCAAAAGTTTACAAAAGTTGTTGCCTATCTTTAATTTTGCTACGGGATGCAATGCTCAGGACGCTGAGCATAGAGGTGTTTGGATTATCTGACCTCCTCCCAGCCCTGAATGGCAAGGGTTCCTGTTAGTGCGGGGAGGTTTGGGGTTACATTCCCCTTCCCTAGGGTTCAATCCCGGGCCGGGTCTCCGGCCCACTACCCCTATCCCTCTCGGGACTCGGGGTTATGAGTAGACCATTTATCATCGCTACCAGCTCAAAAACACTTAATGCTCATCACCAAGAACAATTAGATAGAGAGAATTTATAGGCTTTTCTACCCCATCCCTACCTTAAAAGGCGAGGCTTTCGGTTATAAAAACACATTTTTGATAGCAGGATCTCTCGAGAGTAGTAACAAGCACTACTTGTTAACATACATGAAATCTAGTTGTATTAAGTAATGTTTATTGTGAAGTCTCTGTTGAAGGTTGTTGTGTAGTTGTTGCTGAAATGCTTTGTCGCTCTTGCAATGGTTGTAGAGCCGCTCCGAGATACTGTGATACAAGTAGCTTTGCTCTTTCAGGCTCATATGTAAAATCTGGAGGTAGTTTTCCGGTTTTCTTATAGTACTTTACTAGTGCATGTATTTTTGATTCAATTTCTATTAATCCTTTCTTACTCGTGAAATCTTTTGGATGCTCAGCTAAGTGCCTCCTCAAGTTAACGGCTCTTGCCATGAGCCTGAGTAGGTCTTCAGGAATTGGAAGCATTACTCCATGTTTCTTCAAGGTTTTTGTTAATTTCACACCCGTAATACTTTTTACTAATGGAATGCCATACTGATCTCTAAGTATTATACCTATCATAGAAGGTGTATAACCCATTTTTGCTAGCTCAACAACTAGTGCCTCAACTTCTTCGGGTGTGTATTTAACCCATTTTGGAGGCCCCATTCTGGCTGGGCGTATAGAGTGTGACTGTCCTTTATCTCTCCTCTTACCAGCCATAACGAATCACAGCATAGAGATATTGAAAATTACGAAAGCTTAATATGTTCAAAACCTTTATAAGCTTTTTTCCTTGGCTTTGCTAAGGATATCAGAATTCTTAATTAACCATTCGCCAAAAGCTCTAAATGCTTTTCCCCGATGTGAGTAAAAACTCTTTTCCTCAATGCTCATTTCAGCAAAAGTCCTTATAGAGCCTTGCGGAATGAATATTGGATCATAACCAAATCCTCCACCTCCTCTGATCTCGAACGAGATATGACCCTCTGTAACTCCCTTAAACACTACAACATTGTTTTCAGAAAGCGCATAAGCTATAACAGCTATAAATGTTGCTTTTCTAAACTCCCAATCTTTATAATCTTCAAGTAGCTTCAGTATTCCTTTAAGACCAATGGTTTTGTACACGTAACTACTATAAGGACCTGGAAACCCATTTAATTTCTCTATAAAGAGCCCTGAATCCTCAACAGCTACAGGTGTTCTAACTTTTGTATACACTTGAATCGCAGCGAATCTCGCTATCTCCTCTAGTGAGTTATGCTGAATTTCAATCTTAGTTACTGCAATAGGTTTAACCCTAACTCCAAACTCCTTCAACACAGCTTCAGCTTCCCTAATTTTATTAATATTCGTAGTTGCAAATAGCACTTCTAGTGCCATTTCACATAACCCATTCAGTTCTCAATTTTCTAGCAGCTACATATCTTCCTCTAAGCCTTATGCTATTCACAGCTTTAATGAGCAACTCTGTATTTGAATTTCCAGCTACCTGTCTGTACCCATTAACAAAGCATTCTTTTGCAAAATCTTCAATCCTATGATGAGTACTCTCGAGAGATCTAAAGAATACATGTATATCTATAGCCATGTCTTCACTTCTCTTAGTAAATGTTGCAAGCCCGAAATCTATTAAGTAAACACCATCATTAGCAATAATGACATTACTTGTAGTCAGATCTCCGTGAGCAATTCCATTCATGTGAAGCATAGCTGCATAAGACCCTACGGTCTCTACAACTTTACACATGGTACTTTTGTTAATTTTTTCTGCAGCATCTCTTAGCACTATACCATCAATGAAAGTCATTATGAGGACTCCTGAATCCAAATCTACGAAAAGCGGTATTGGCACTTTAATTCCTAGTGCAAGAGCTTTCCACATAACTTTTGCTTCAAGCTTTGTTCTGCTCTTTCTAATCTTTTCATCAAGTTCCTTTGGTACGTAACTTTTAGGAAACCTCCACTTCACAATAACTTCGAAATCCATGAACTTAGCCCTGAATATGTAGGCCTCAGCTCCCATTGTTAGAAGCTTAAGGTTTGTGAGTAAAGGGATTTTTTCAGTTGAATTGCTAGATATTACTACAACATCTTCACCTAGCAGCTCTCTTAATGGAATTGGCTCTACTTCCATAGTATCTCAACCTCATCTATTCTCCACCTTTGCCTTACAAAAGCAGCCTTTGGATCTATCACCACACCACTCTTAAATGCTAAAAGCCCTGTCCACGCTATCATAACACCGTTGTCAACAGCGTATTGTGGCGGCACAACACCTACTAGGGCATTGTACTTCTCCGCCATTTTAATGAATTTTTCTCTAAGTATAGGGCTTGCAGCAACACCTCCAACAAGCATGACTTCTTTCTTCTTTGTGTGCATTAAACACCTTGCAGCAACCTCTAAAACACTATTGTATGCTATTTCCCTTAATGTTAAGCAAATATCATGAATATCTACACCCCTTCTATAAGCCCTTAAAGCAGCTGTTAAAAGCCCTGAGAATGCAACATCCTGCCCCTTAACAACGTAGGGAAAGCCCTCTAAAAACTTCTTGCCGCTTTCAGCACACTTATCAACAACGTGTAGTCCATTAATGATGTATGGCGGGCCAAGTGTAGTCTCCCTCGCGAAGGTATCCAGCAGATTGCCTAGTGCTATATCTAGAGTCTCGCCAAACACTCTATACCTCTTTTCAACGTAGGCTATTACAGCAGTGTTACCTCCTGATAGATATACAACTACAGGATCTTGCAAAGCTGTAAGCTTTAAGCCTATTTCAACATGGGCTACAGCGTGATTTACAGGAACAAGAGGTTTTCTTAGAAACAGTGCTAGAGTTCTAGCAGCAGTGGCTCCAACTCTTAAGCAAGGACCAAGTCCTGGCCCCAGGGCTACAGCAATGGCATTGAGCTCTGCGGAGTGCAGAGATACACTTTCAAGCGCTTTTTCTATTACTGCAGGTGCCTTCTCTGCTAAGAACCTAGATGACTCCCTGGGGTGTATACCACCATGCTTTGGAACGTATTGAATTCTTTCATCAGCTAAGATAAAACTCTCTTTAGAGTCTGTTACAATACCTACACCAAAAGTGTGTGCAGAAGACTCTATTCCTAATACAATCACTTTTTCCTTTCCTCAACGAAAATAGTGTAATTGCACTTTCCGCAGTGCCACCTGGGCTTGCCAGCTTTATGAAAAGCCATAACAGTACCGCACCTGGGGCAAAGCCTATTCTTAAGCTTTATGGTACCTGTCTTATAGTCATACTCATATATTTGTGACCTAAATCTCTTTTCTGCCATTTCACTTTACCTCTCTAGCTCTCTAAACCAAGCCTTTTAAGAACATACTTAGGTTCAAGTACTCGTATGACATCCTTATTTAAGTATACGTTCACATGCGCTTTAGAGCTTCCTCTACCATATTCAGACATTATTTTCCTCACTATAACCGTGTCTTCAGGAACTTTGTAAAGCGATGCTATAATTTTCTGAACTTCTTTTCTAGACGGCGTGCCTCGAGTTATATGTTCAATGTGGAGCTCTACTTCAACCCTTGACAATAACTTGTTTTCAAATTCTCTAAGAACACTTACACTCATATCGTCACTTACCTTCAGTGTTTTGCCTTGAAAGCCCAGCCTCACACTCATATTATGATCACACCAATTAAGCACCGACTTTTATAGCATATCTCCCAGCTGTTTTTATGCCTAAAAGCTTTGCTACAGCAGATTTTTCTGGGTCTAAAACAATTATTATACCACTCCATTCTGTGGTAAAGTCCTTTGAACCACATACCGGACAGGTCTCAACTTCTACTGCTACAAGGGCTTTACATCTCAAACACGCCTTAAATGCCTTTGAAGGTCTTTTAGACATTAGATCACCACCTCGCAACTTTCTTACATATATTTAATCAAGTTTAAAACACATTTTGAAACTAATGAGTAAATAGAAGTGTGGAGATGTGGGTTGAGAATTGACGAAGGGTGTGTAGTAGTAGATTCCAGTATTGCAATTGATATTGGTGTGGAGAAGTATGTTAAGTGGCTTTTCAGAGTATCGCATAGTACAGCTGTATACGTAGCTGTAGAACCCATGATAATAACAACGAGGATTAATAATAAGTTACAAAGCTTTGCAGTAGGCCCTGGCTCGGCAATTTTATGTGGTATTGAGCCGCTAAAGCGACCTTTCGAAACAATATACAAAATTGCTGAGCCTTGCTGGGGAGACGCCATGATGCTAATACCATACACATCAACACCTTTATCATGTAGTAAGGCAAAGCAACTGGGCTTTGATGTGGATTTTGATGAAGCCATAGGCATTCCTCACATATGTATTGCTAAGGGGTCGTGGACTGAGCTCAAACAAATTCTTAGTGGGGGCATAGCAGAAGTAGATAGGTATTCAAGAGAAATCTCAGGAACTCTGAAAATAGCTGTGAGAAACACTCTTTTCTTCATCTTAGCAAAGGGCTTGCTTAAGGAGCTTAAATTTGAAAATGTTATGGCAAAGCTTTTGGATATGTATTTCGATTATGATAGTCAAGTCTATTTAGAGGAGCTCGCTAAGATAAATGAGGATGTTGCTATTTATGGGTTTGGTAAAGGGCTTATTACAAGGTTTAGTGACCTAGGCGAGGTAACAAGCATCATATATTCACTAGCTCTACTAGTAGCACACTTAGTTGATGTGAATAACGCTAAGGCTGTAGCATATAAAATGAAGTTATTATAAAAATAAAACAGATTTTAATAAGTTTGAATGTGTTCAGTAGCATTATGAAACTTTTTCTAATAGATTTACTTCAAGTAGTTTATCAACTATATCAACTACAGCATTATATAGCGTGTTTATGTCTATTTCCTCTTCAATGCTTTCAGCAAGGCTTTCAACTATTTTTCCTACTGTTGTTTCACCATCGCACATACTCCATACATAGTATACTGCAGGAGCTAGCGCATATGCTTTTTCTTCATCAGCTGCAACAACGAAGTCTCCTTTGTCAATTCCTAACTCTATTCCCTTCTTTCTGTATACCTCATTCCATCTGGGTCGTTCCCCCACGTTCTCTGAGGACATGCCTATCACCTTCTACCTCTGCCCCTACCTCTAGGGGCACCTCTGCCAAATCTGGGTCGAGATGGTGGTGCACCGCCTTCAGCTTTTGGCTTCTCTTCAGGTATTTGATCGGCTGAGGGAACAGCATCCTCAGTTAGTTTAGTGAACTCACTATTCTTACCTGCATTTAACTGTACTTCTCCTCTAAATGTTGTTACCCAAGCATTCTTAATTTCAATAACGTCACCAACATTAAGTGCTGAGGCTTTTTGACCCCATACCACAAGCTTTACTCTTCCGCTATCATCTCCTACTAAGTATTCTCCGAGAGTTCTCATGCCAGCTTTTGTCTCTATTGTTCTTGTGCCATAGCTTTCCAGAATTCTCACGTCAACTGTGACGTTTTCCATTCCTGGCTTTAAATCTTTTATTTTAGTTATGGGTTCGGGATTTGACATTTAAATCGGGCTCGGAGTTTGTGATTGAGTGTCATATATTTACAGAGCTTATAAGCCTAGTTGAACTGGCGTATAGTATGTACATAGGGATGGTAGTCAGCATATGAGTGAGCAAGGTAATGAATATTTAATTAATTTGAAAAGTCTTGGGAATGCCAAGTTCATATACTGTAGTGCTACAGATACTTTACACATAATTATGGATGAGGGGGAGGCAGATAAGGAACTGCTTCTAGAAAACAACGTTATTGTTAGAATAAGGAGTGGTAGAGTAATAGAAATAGCAATTCAAGAAGTTTCAAAAATTGTTCAGGAATAGTAATAATTCAGATATAGAGTGGTTTATGCACTGCTTTTAAACTATGTTTGCATCTGTTATAAACACTTTTAAACCTATTAAGCTACATATAGGTGTGGTATAGTACTGTATGAGCATGTCAAAAATTGTTGAAACTAGAAAAGTTCAGAAATTCGGTAAGTCAACTCTTATGGTCTCTCTACCTTCGGAATGGGTTAAGCTCGTGGATTTAAAGCCTTCTGACCTAGTTGTAATGCAGATTAGAGATGATGGAGCTCTAACCATAGTTCCACAAAAACTTGTTGAAAAGGGTATTAAAGGGAAGGAGGCGAAGATCATAGTTTCAAAAAATACTAATGAAGCCCTACTTCAAAGAACTATTTATACACTGTACATAGTTGGTTATGACAAGATTATTATTGAGTGCGCTGACGAGATTCTGCCACCTCAGCTAATATCTAGCATAAGGGCTATGGTTAGGATGCTGATAGGCTCTGAGATTGTAGAGCATTTCGGCAATAGAATTGTCATACAGAACTTTGTTGATACAGAGAGGTATAGTGTAGATGGTCTAGTGCAGAGAATGGTATTTACAATAAGAAGCATGTTGAATCACTTAGTGGTTTCAATAAGAGAAGGCCTGCCGGATCACCTCAAAGAAGTTACAGAACTTGAAATTGAAATGGATAGAGTACATGCTCTTGCCATTAGGTATGTCTATGTTCTAAACATGCAAAGAGCTATGCCATTCATTACAGAATACAGAGTTTTAATAACAACACTGGAAGACATTGGTGATGCCTTAGCGCAAGCCGCGCTAATACTAAATGAAAAGAGTAAGTTACTAGAAGTTGTAAAAACAGTTCTTGGCGAGAAACTAGAAGAGCTAAAAATGCATCTTGAATACACACTAGACATACTACTTCAAGCTGTAATGAGAGAAGACCCATATATAGCTAGCAGAGCTGCAGACTTAGCAACAGAAGCAATGAAATTTGTTAGCAGGTTAGAGACGGAGGCTGTATCCGTGTACAAATCAGAAGAGTACCTAGCAATGAAGTCCTTCTTTGAAAAACTCATGGTAATGTGTTACAGCATGCAAGCAGCTGCTGAAGTAATTTTTGACATTGTCGTAAGTAGAAAAGGAGGAATTCTGAATATCTCTGAAAAAATGTAGGATCAGCATTTTTACTCTAGCTATTAATTTTTTTCCCTTTAAGTAGCATTAACTTTGTGTAGAGTTTTCTCCAAAAACCTGAGACTTCAGCCAACCTCCTAAGCTTTTCTTCTTCAACTATAACAACACCTTTTTCAATAAGTTTAGCTAAAAGATTCCTGAGAGTCTTCCTTACTATTCTCCTTTTATTCAAAGAGCCGAAAAGCCTTATGGCGGCAAGTCTAATGCTTTTGCATTTTAGTATTGTGTTAACAATTCTTCGCTCATCTTCTGAAAGCTCTTCTGCAAGGTATCTATTTGCAAGCCTAGCGATGTCTATTGGTTCAAATCCTAGGTATGCATCATTTAAGTCTATATCTGTAAATCTTTTAATGACTTTAAACCTAATTATAGTTACAGTATCCTCTTCTCTAATTTTAGTTTTATAGAGTTTTTCTAAGGCTTCAATGAGCTTTTCTACACTTTCATAACCATCACTATTAGCTTCCTCCACCGTGAGCTCCTTAACTTTCTTATACTCTATACTCTCAATAATAGCCTTAGCTATAGGTCTACCCCCGCTATGTATAATTATCTCCCTAGACCTTGGCACAACTTTACCAAGCCTTATGGTAGTGGTCTTTACCCCCTTCAAAATTAATTCAGCAAATTCCTTTTTAACCATTATATGCCCCCTGATATAGATAGTCATAGTGAATACCACTGTAAGTGCTAAACTATGCTAGTTAACAGAATGCAACAGTATAAGAAAGTGCTAAAGAGATTTATCAGACTTAAGTTTTGGTGGCTTTACGCTAAACCAGTGAATGATACCTTTTTGTATGACATTAATCAAGCTGTGGCTAAGAAGATTGGAATGAAGCCATTTAAGGTGATCAAGGTCGCTGAGGCTAGCTTTTATAATGCCATGGTCTTTAGTTTTAGCTGTAAAAGCATAACTATTACAAGTTTTCTAAAGGAGGCTGGCAGGGATGCTATAGAAGGGGTTTTCCTTCACGAGTATGCCCACTGTAAACTTAAACATGGTCAAAAGCTTTTCTGCTTAGCTTTACTACTTTTAATACTCTCAATACTTCCAGTTACATATTTACTACTTAACAGCACATCAATGATTGAAGCAGTATTTGCATCGATAACCCTTGCCCTGGTATACATATTTGTACAACTGATATTGCGTCGCAAAGCTAGAAGATTTGAGTATGAGGCAGACTTATTTGCAGCACTGCATGCAACAAATAGCTGCGCTTACATAGACTTGCTATGCTCCTTTCTTCGCCATAAGCCTTTCAAAAATAAAATTAATAAAATTACTGAGATATTTAGCTCTCATCCATCTCCTCACAGTAGAATAGAAAACATAGTAAGGCACTTTCCAGAGATGTTAAAATGCATGGAAAATACATGTCGTGGTGGGCCCGGGGGGATTTGAACCCCCGACCTACGGGTCTCCCCTTCAACGCTCCAGCTTTCTCTCATCCCATGCGGTCAAAAGACCCATAGCCTAGCTGGAGCCCGCCGCTCTACCTAGCTGAGCTACGGGCCCTCCAAATTTCATCAAGCTATATCTACACTGCAAAGCCTTATATGTTCTTATGCACATTTTAAGCATGGGCGCGGCTTAATGAATGCTTACAATATCAAGAATAAGAATTTGTTTGTAATACCTCCTTAAACTATCCTTTTCAGAGTAAACTTCTTTATTTGTGTCTGAAGTCAACTTCTTTTCAATTCTTTAGGGTTAAGGGCTTGCCAAAGAAGTACAGCAACTGATTACAGGCGATTATAATACATCTACTGTTGTTAAGACTGTTAAGATTCTTTTGCCCAAAGTGATGTCATCTTTGACCTTCTAATTCTCCTCATTTCTCTTTCTAAATACTTATATACTGTAGAGTGCTGCCTTCCCTCTATGAGCATCAATATTGCATCTTTAGCAGCGTTAGCACTTTCATAGTCTCCAATTATGGCGACATAATCGTCATAAATGGATATGTAGGTACCAGTCATTTCCTCTATGTTCTTTCTAGCTTTTCCTTCTTCACCAATGATCCTACCCTTAACTCTTGTTAAGTGATTTTCGCTAGGAGGGACATACTGCTTCAAATCTATTACTATTAGTACTTGATCTTCATCGAGAAGCCTAAATGCTCGTTCTGGTGAAAAGCCATAGCCTATTGCTGTAACTATGTCTTTTGCCTTCATCATGTCTACAGCTCTTGTTTGAGGGCCTTGAGGCTCTATAATAACAGTGCCATTTACTTCATCTACTGTTATTAGAGTTTGGGTTTCTTGCATTAATTGCTTTAGAACCTCTCCTTTCTTACCTATAAGCACGTCCACCCTCTCTAAGGGGATCTTAATATAGAATTTTGTAACTCCTGGAACTAAACGACTTTGTATTCTTGTATTTATGTTTGTAAGGCTGCCTTGCGTTGTAGAAGAGGTAGAGGAATTAGATGCAGTGCCTTGTACAGAATTCTTTACATGTTTTTCATTGACCAACTTTGATACACCGCGCCAGGTTTTCTTTACGCTTAACCACAATTTAAGCATGCTTCTCTTATGGTATACAATTATGGGAAACAGAACTATTCTTCAGACGTTTCAACTAGTGTTTGTAGTGCTTCTTCATTCTTACTTATAATATTTTGGTATATTCTCTCTACAGACGGGGTTTTCAACTCGAGCTCCTCCCTAAAGAACCTTACAATATTGTTGATATCTCTGTAGAGAAACATGTGTGAATTAGGGTGTTCAAGCTTTACAGCCTGACTCACATCAATTATGTAGACTCTGCTACTGTGAAACATTACATTGTATTCACTCAAATCCCCATGAACGAGCCCCGCGTACCAGTACATTCTATAGACATTTCTCATAATCTCCTTAAAGATTTGCAAAGCATTATCAGCATTCAGAAGCCCCATCGTGACGGCCTCTTTAAGTAGAGGTGCTCTTACACTATTTTCACCTATGAACTCCATCACTAAGACATTTCTGTGGACGCATACTGGTTTTGGTACAGAAACACCTGCTTCATACATTTTTTTCAAATTTGAAAACTCCTTTCTCGCCCATACAGATATGAGTTTATGCGTGGGTAAAGAAGGTATCCATTCATACCTTGGGTCTCCCTTTAAATACCTCCAAATACCCTTCTTAAACTCTGCTGTAGCCGTTAAATATATTTTCACAGCAACATCTACATTATTCTTACCCTTTGCCAAATACACTCTAGCCTCCTTGCCAGCAGATATAACGCCATAAAGCTTAGCTATACACCCCCTTCGTTTAAGTTCAAGCAATGCTAACACTGTAGCCCTATCAAAAACTTCTTCAACAGTTTCAAAAAGATCCTCATCCTTAATCCTAGGCTCTTTCAATCTCCTTTTAAGTTCCCTATCAACACTCTTTTCAATATCTTCCATGTAAATCCCTTAGCAAAGCAGTAAAAGCCTTATAAGTTAAAACATTAGGATGAGTGTTCGCCTAAACCAGAATTCCATTATATTGTATAATCACGTTGCGCATTCTAAGGAGCTCTTTCTATAAACTCTTTTGTTATCATGTTCATTGATATGAGTTTCTTTACTTCGTCCTTGCTATACTTATACACAATATCACCTTTTGTATTCTGAAATTCCCAAGGTTCAACAAGTACCACATCACCGCTAGCAAACCACACCCTTCTTCGGAACTTCCCAGGTATTCGGCAAATTCTTGAAACACCATCAATGCATCTTACTTTTAGAAAATCTGCCCCAATGGTCTCATCCACAACACATAAAACCTGGTTCCCAGTAGGCACTACAAGCTCTTTAGAAGTGGAGCTCTCAGTTTTTTTCTCCTTTGGTATGGATTCTCACCCTCTCTTTACATAGCTAATTCACTCAGAACTTAATAAGTCTACTTACCTTTTTCCTATTCTATACTTAGATAAGTTTCGTGAAAGATCAGCAAAGTGTACCTTACTTATATTACCACTGCCATCTCTTAATACAAGCCAGGTTCCATCAAAAGATTCTACGGTATATGGAATTCCGCTTATAATGATATAGTCGCCAGCTTTAAAATTCAGTATCCTAATAGAAACGTAAAGTCTGGAAACCCTTTGCCCACTTGAAGTCCTCTTAACATCGCCATGAGATTCTACAACTTTTACTGCACGCCACTTTCTCTTAGCAGCATCAACAATACGTTTTGTTAGTGATACGTCGAGTAACTGTATGTCATAACCATTTTTAACAGGCTTGACTTCTTTAATCCACTTTTCAAACTCTTTTGCTATGCTACTGACAAAATCTTCTATCTCTCTATCAGCATTTACGTATCGTAATTGTATAACTGCACTATGGCTCCCACCGACAATTTTCTTGCAAAGTGGGCAGAGAGAAGCTCTCCAGGAAACCATAACCATAACTGTATGTGAAATTTTTACCTCTTCCAGCTTTCCAAGAATGTTTATAGCTGCTGGAGAATCCTCGTATGGCGTAAATGTAACATCGATATCCTCTAGTGTAAATTCTTCTGAAGGTTTTAATAACTCTATGAAGAAATCTTCAATAACATCTTTAAGCTCTTCTAAGCTCTGTACGTAAATCCACTTTCCATGAACTCTTACTCCTCCACATATTCTGCAGTACCCTATCTCTACAGAACGAGGTCTGGTTACAAGCCCCTTAATCTCTATATAGCACCTTGGGCATAGCCCCTTGATTATGGGTGTTGATTCAGACTCTTCAACACCACAATTCACGCAAAACTTCTTCAAATTTCAATAACCTCCTTCACTATTTGTATATGTAACTGTCCTTGAACACTAATAGCAAACTCCTTAGAGGCTAACCCTCTTTTTTCAAGCTCATTTACGATACGCTTTCCTGAAATCACGGCTATGTCTGACTCATCAATAGCCCTAACCGCCTCCTCTACATCTACCTTCTTTCCTCCATAGAAGTTGAAAGAAACATCCAATATAACATTTCCCTCCTTATACACTTGACCCAGTATTTCCTCATCGCATATGGCAACTATTTTCTTGCCGTTGATATTGTGCACCTTAAGAAAGTACATGCTCATTGTAAACACCTATACAGGCCTCACATAAGTTATTGCTCCGCAGGCTAAGCATCTTATATACCACTTCTTTCCCTCTCTAATCAGTTCAGTATCATAGCTTTGACATGTGGGGCACTTAACGTAGGACTCAAGAAATCTTGCATAAAGGTCTTGAATGCTTTTTGCTGAAATGCGCTTGTATATAACCATGTTATTGTCTGGTCTTAGGGCACCTGGTGCTCCAAGTTCTTTTAGTAAGAATCTCATTACTATTCTCGGGTCTCTTCTAAGCCTTTCACTAACAAAACTAAGATTCTTTACAACTGTGTGCTCACCCTCATATTCTACCTCAAGCTGGGGTATGTCATAGGCTTTTGCCACTCCTCTCTTTGGCAGCTTTTCAATTGCTCTATTTAAGAGGTAATCATAATGGTAAAGAATAGCTGTATCGCTCTGCAATGTTAAATAACACCTTTTTGTAAAATATTTTGGCTCAGGTAGTTTATAACTTAATTTGTAAGCTCTTGCAAAAAGGTGTTTATGTGCCCAAGAGGATTTACATAGAGACTTATGGGTGTACCCTTAATAAAGCAGACAGTGCTATAATGAAAACAGTGTTACTTGAGAAAGGGTATGAAATTGTTGATAAACCTGAAGAAGCTGACGTAATAATCCTAAACACCTGTATAGTGAGGCACGATACTGAAGTTAGAATGTTGAAGAGAATTGAAGTGTTAAGAGATCTTGGTAAGAAGATTGTGGTTGCAGGCTGCATGGCTAAGGCACTTCCAGCTAAGATTAGAAAGGTGCTTCCAGAAGTTTCTCTAGTAACACCTCAAGCTGTGCATAGAGTAGCTGAAGCAGTGGAAAGCAGACAGCCTATGGTGCTTCATAGTGAAGTTAAGGAATACACTATTTTACCTAGGGTTGTTGATGGGGTGATAGCATCCATACCTGTTGCTGAAGGGTGTTTAGATGAGTGCTCCTTTTGCATAGTAAAGGTTGCAAGACCTCATTTAAGGAGCGTGTCTATTGAGAAGGTTGTAGAGGCTGTTAAAGAGGCTTTGAAGAGAGGAGCCGTAGAAATTGAAATAACAGCTCAAGACCTCAGCGTCTATGGTTATGACATGTATGGAAAGTATGCTTTGCCGGAACTTCTCAATGCTGTTTTAGAACTTGAAGGAGATTATGTAATTAGATTAGGACAGCTAAATCCGCGGCACGTAATTAACTATTTAGATGAGCTCATAGGTATTCTGAAAAATCCAAGAGTTTACAAACATCTTCACATACCTGTACAAAGTGGTGATAACAGGGTTTTGAAGCTCATGAATAGAGGCTATACTGTGGAGAACTTTATAGAGATGGTTTCTGAAGTGAGAAGGAAGATAGAGGGAGCACACATAGCCACAGACATAATAGTAGGGCATCCAGGAGAGGATGAAGAAGCCTTTGCAGCAAGTGTAAGGCTCATAGTTGAGTATGGAGTGGATAGGGTGCATATAGCAAGGTATTCTCCAAGACCATTTACAAAATCTGCGTTAATGCCTCAAGTGCCAGATCCAATTAAGAAGCTTCGCAGTAGCTACATAGAGAAGGTATATGAGGAAATTGCACTAAATGTAAATCGCGATTATGTAGGGTCAAGGGCATTTACATGGATAACAGAAGTAGATTCTTTGAGGGGAAGGGCTATTGGGAGGCTGTTCAATTACAGACCTGTAGTACTTGATGTAGGAAGTAAAGCACTTGGTAAAAAGGCACTTATTGAAATCACAGACGCGACTTTCTATGATTTGAGAGGCAAAGTACTAGAATTGATAGATTAGTTATATCTCCTGACGAAATTCGTAAATAAGGTGAGTTAACTTTCTAAGGTGCAGCTACTAGGAGAAGTATAGTTGTTATCGTTATTACTGCCATTAATACCAGCTCTACGGGTTTTGGAGGCTCTACCTTCACCTTGGGAGTTTGTGGTAGCCCATAGAGGTAAATGGCCTGAGCAATGTCATTTGCAATTATTACGCTATGAATTATTAAAGCGTTAATAGCTTTGTATACTTTTCTCTTGCTACTAAACTTAGTTAGAGTTGCTGTATAGGCCTCTGCATAGTTATTAAATAGAAGTGGCAAAAGAGCTAGAGTTGCAGTAACAAGACTAGCAAGCTTGCTCATACCCAGTTTTGCCAAAATCCACCTTAATTCTCTTAAGCTTAGCCATTGAAAGAATAGTGAGACTGCTAAGAAGAGAGCGGTTAAATTAGCTGACGACAAAATCAGCTCTGTTGCTGTTGGTGTAGGGTAGCCTAAGAACTTAGATATAATTGTTACAGCAAAGCCTACTGCTATAAACACTAAGAATAGAGTTAGTCCTTTCAAAACTTTTTTCAAGTTGCTATACATGTAGAGTAACAGCAATGTAATTATTAAGATGAGTAGTGTAACAAAGATTTTCTGACCTTTAAAGAGTGTTTGAGTTACTACTGGAATTATCATTAACATGGTGGAGGTAAATACTCGCGTAAGTAGTGATAACCTCTTAGCAGAGTGAGCGGGTATGAAAAGCTCTACTAAGCTCCTTAAGAAGCTCATGGGGATATCAGCTCGTACAAAGCTCTGCTAAATTCAAAATGCTTTTCATGGATGAAAGTTTTTAGCATGCCACTGCTAAGTACATAGATCTTCGCATTTGGAAATAGCGGTATATAATCCTTTGAGCTAAGAGCAATCACCTTTGCCACATCCGTAAACCTGTTTAATGTTTCCACTAGTGCTACGGCTTCAATATATGTAGAGCCTGTAAATGGTTCATCAAGTAGCGCTACACCGCTATTACCAATAGCAATGATGCTTAATAGCGTTGCTAATCTTGTCATTTGCCCCCAGGATAAGTGTAAAGGTAGTTTGTCTAAGTCATCATAACCGAATTTTTTAAGAAACTCAATACCTTTAGAAAAACACAGTTCTTTGGTCTTCTTAATGCTACACAATTCCTTAACTTCTTTCTCAATGCTTTCCTCAGTTAGGAAGAGGTAGGGAACTTGAGGAACATATACAAATCTAGAACTCTTCTCAACATAGCCTTTAGTAGGTTTAAGAACGCCTGCTATAATTTTAAGTAGAGTGGACTTACCAGCACCATTAGATCCATAGACTATTATAGTATCTCCTTGGCACACCCTTAAGTTAACACCCTTCAAAACCCAATCAGAATCTCCATACTTAAACCACACATCGCTAAGCCTCAAAACCTCTTTACATAGCTCATTTGAGGCTTTGCTATCACTCTTCTTCTCACCATTATGATTTCCGTCACTCTGCATAAGCCTAGCGGTAAGATTTTTACTAACATTTACAAGCGAACCTTGTGACAGTTTGTAAACACTATCTACAAGATCTAGTAAGCGTAGAAAGCGATGCTCTACGATAATTACAGTTTTCTTCATGCCTTTCAGCGTCTTCAGCATAGCTCTAAACATCTCTAACCCAGTAGCATCATCTAGCCACATGAGTGGCTCATCAAATACTAGAACAGCTGGGTTAGGTATTAGCACCTTAGCTATAGCCACCTTTCTTAACTGACCCCCAGAAAGTGCTACTGTAGGCTTACTTACAATATTCTCTATCCCTAAAATTTTTACAACCTTCTTAACAACCTCATCAGCGTCATTACCATAGAATTTTTCAGCATAGCTCAGCATGTCATCTAGTGGTATGGGATCTAGAAAGTGTGTGTAGGGATCCTGGTTAACAACTTGTATACACCTTTGAATTTCATACGCATTTAATTCACTTAGATTCCTAAAGCATATCTTTATCTCCCCCCGCACTTCGGCATTAAAAAGCGCCTGGGCTACTCCTGTCAAAGCTCTAACAAGAGATGTTTTACCACTTCCACTTGCACCAACAATTAACACCACCTCTCCATTCTGTACTACAAGGTTTAATGATCTCAAAATCCAGTTGTTTTGACTACTTCTATACCTTAACCAGAGATCCTTAACCCATATGATAGGCTCTTTTGTGTCAATACCAGCATTATACATTGCAATTACCCCTCTCGGCTTACACCACCAAGATCATGAATGTAAAGAAAAATGTGATTTAAGGTCGCAGTACCTCACCTCCATCCACGTCATTCACTACCTATAAAACGACTAATGGATTTCCAAGCTCCGAGAGCTATTGGCACCTTGTAACACGCTATACTAGCGTTAAATAATGCAATGTATGGCAAGTACCTTACTGTAAAGTCATAAGCAGCTTCAAAAGTCTTCATCCACCCAGCCCATATTAACCAATAGGGGGTTATGACATAGTTCAGTAACAGCATTATAATAACCCTGCTAATGAGTGCAACTATAAACGATATTGCAGATGCTTTAGCTAAGTCAAGAGATTTTGAAAACCTTTTGAATGCCAGTGCTAGGGGCAATGCTGTAAAAGCCTCCGCTATTACCTTCATTGCAGGTCCAACAATTTTTGTTGGGTCTGTTGTTATGTATACTGCACCCAGCCAAAATATTGGCAGTGAAAGTATTCCAAGTTTTATATCGATAAGCGCTAGTATACCTATGGGTACACCTGCTAAATCATACTTTAAAAACGTGGCTAATGGAAATGGCAACTGTGGTATGTGTAAGACTATTGCCAGAGCTGTAAATAATAAGAGATACGCTATTTTCACAGGATTTAGTGTATTACGCTTTTTCACTTTTGAATCACCTCACTTAAACTAAGTGTTGCGTAGTCAATTCCTTTTTAAGATTTTCGTTTAAGCTCTTTATATTTAAACTTTTTAAACAGTGTTTAAACAGCTATACTCACTGCAAGCTGGTGTGAAGTCGTGAAGAGGATTTATAGACTTCAGTCTATTGGTGGCTCTGTCTATGTTGCAATACCTAAAGAGTGGCTCAGAAGATTTAATTTAGACAAGGGAGCAGCAGTAGAAGTCTTTATAGATTCTGATGGGGGGCTTAAGATACAGCCCCTAAAAAAGGAGGTAAGGCAGGAGGAGCTTTCGAGGGGTTTAGAGATAGAGATTTTTGTTGAAAAGCCTGCAGACATGCTTACATCCCTTTTAACAGTCTATCTCAGGGGTTTTGATTTAATAACCTTGAAGTTCTCCTCTGGTAGCATTGAGAAGGAGGTTAAGGATGTTATAAATGTTGCTAAAGATCTTCTTCTAGGTCTTGAAACTATTGATGAGGGCAGTAACTATATTGTATTGAAAGTGCTTGTAACAGAGGATGTAAATGTAAATCAGCTTGTAAGAAACCTGTCTAAAATAGTGAGGTCAATGTATCTAGACGCTCTTCAAGCCCTTGATCAAAGAGACTTAGAGCTAGCTAAAGCAGTAACGCTTAGAGATCGTGATGTAAATAGGCTGTATTTCTTTACAGCAAGAGCAATTAGAAAAAGAATGCTAAATCCTGAAGCAATAGAACCAAAAGCTTTACTCAAGCTTATTGACACAAGAATGCTTGTAAAGTTTATAGAAAGCATAGGAGATGAAGCTAAGGACGCTGCAATAGCCTCCATAGAAATTATCTCAAAGAAATTGAACATACCAAGAGAGCGCATGGAGCTGGTGAAAGAGGGAGTAACAAAAATTGATAATGTATATAAGAGCACAGTTATGAAAGTTCATGATAAAGCACTGGATGTAGCTGAGCTTCGAGAATACATGAGCACATGCTCTCATGTAAATGAAACTCTAAGGCATTTAAGATTTACAATTGCTGAGCAAAGCTCTCTTTACTGGTTTACAGAATTCCTGAGATCCTATGAAAACATAGCCATGCATATTTATGACATACTCAACCTAATGCCACCAGAAATAGCCTCATCAACAATGATCTACGAGTAAATGACTAAAATAGTTTAAAGAATATTCAGGAAAAGCCTTAATCCATTGGTATGATGAGAGCACTAGGATAAAAGAGTACAAGCCTTAAGAAAACGCTATAGCAATTTAAGCAATTTCCATGTAGAGTTAGTGTAAAATAGAACTTGAAGCAAGTGGACAGTGGTAGAGCAAGAGTTTATATGGCTAGCCTAGCCATATAAAAAATTACAGACTGCGACAAGGTTGAAAGCATGCAGGAAAAACTCAATGTCTATTGTGAAGTATTTGAGAAGCAGTTGTTAAACACCTTAAGCAATTTTATACTTAGAAACCCGTGTGATTGTATTGCGCTTAGTGGTGGTATAGACACTACGTTAATAGCTGTTATTGCTAAGCTGAGTGGGGTTAGTATCAGGGGTGTATACACGTTTTTTAATGGTGGTATTCCAAGGGACTTGGTATACGTCAATCACATCTCTAAAACGCTAAGCATACCCGTAACTATGGTGATTATTGATGTGAATTACATAAGGAGTGTGTTGAGCAATGTATATGAATGCATTGGTAAGAAGGCTTATCACGAGCTCTGCATTGAGCTTAGAAATGATGTTGTGTTTTATGCGACACTAAGGGTTGCTAAGGAGCATGGATGTAAATGTGTTTATGTGGGTAGTGGTGGTGATGAGCTTTTTGCAGGCTACTCATTTATGCTATGGCTTCCTGAGGAGGAGTTGGAGAAATATAGAGAGAAGTGGGGTCTTGGTGGCAGGTATCCAGAACTAGAAATAGCTAGTTGCCTAGGTGTAAATGTAGTAGCGCCTTACTTAAGTAAAGAGGTTAAGGAGCTTGCTTTAGGCATTCCAGCTAAATGCTTAAGAGGAGAGCTTTTCGAAGGCAAAAAGCTGCTCAGAAACCTAATTAGCAAATTCGGGCTTGACTTAATAAGTGAAAGAATTAAAACACCAGCTGAAGCGGGAGCAGGTACAGACTCCATTTGCCTAACTCCGTGAGGCGAATGTTCATGAGGGTTGCTTTAAGTAGTGGTGGTAAGGATTCTTTCTACGGAATTATGAGAGTAGGCAATGTTGACCTGGTAGTGACGTTTGTATACGAGTTTCCAAGGCCAAGTCCCCACATTCTCAATCTCAGTAAATCTATTGAGACTCACCTTATGATTGAAAAACCCGTAGTTGTAAAGGCTTTGAAGAGAGGTTTTGAGAGAATTGAAACTGTAGAATTCCTTAAGAAGTTAAGAGTTACAGAAATTGTGGCTGGCGATGTATATATAGAAGACCACTTGAAGTATATGGAGGGTGTGGCTAGGGATGTAGGAGCTACACTCATAGAGCCACTGTGGGGTGAAGACCCTGAGGAGCTGCTGTACAAAGAGATCGCGATTGGACTAGAGGTTTTGGTAATAGGTACTATCAGTAAATTAGAGAAATGGTTAGGAATAGAGATTAATAAAACCAATGTGATTAGATTTGCAGAGAGCTGCAAGTCTATAGGCGTAGATCCCTTAGGTGAAAGAGGGGAATACCATACATTAGTTGTTAATAGTCCTCTTCATAAAGAAAGAATTGTATACAGAAAAGTGGCGATAGAGAACTACAGCGATTATTATATGTTACGCATAATCTAAGCTTAAACTGAGTAACAGTCTTTAAAACATGCAATGGTTCAGTCATATGGAGGACTAATTTGACTCAATTCGAAGAATTGGTAATACAATGTCTTGTTGAATGTTTTTACTCTCTAATTTTTCTATTACTTTTATTGGAGTATATGTTGGTAGTATTGTAAAGCCTATGTACACATGCCTTGATGTCTTAGGAGGATATATGTTTTTCCTCAATGCTGTTTCTATTATTAATGTCTTTGAGACTGCGATTTCTTTTCTTAATGGGTAAACACTTATGCAGTCTTCTGCATAGTCAACAAGAAATGCTGGAATGTACTTCAGTCCTAGTTTTTTAAAAGCATTGTAGCGGTGATGTCCATCGAGAATAGTGAGAGTTCTGATGTCAACAACTATGGGGTACTTTATAAATCCTGTTGACAGAATGTCGTTTATAACATATTCAACGATATCGCTATAAACGTCTTCATGTGGGTGAAGGGAGTCTAGTGGTACCAGAAATGTCTTTAAGTTGTGATACTTGATGTCTAAGTGGGGATAGATTCTGTCTTTGCCAAGCCTCTTAATGAGATAGTGTATTACTTCGTGTTCCAGCACCATGAATCCTAGCCCTGCAATGTGCTATAACATGGTTGTAGTTAAAAGAGTGCTTAAGAATGTGATCAGCGTCGTGAAGGTAGCTCCTGATGCTAAAGCAATTTTCATGCCCAGCGACAGGACTTGGGGATTTGAAATGTCGTTTATAGAATCGCCAAGCTTGTAGAAGCCAGGCTTTTCTAGTTCAACACCTAGAGCTCCTGCCATAGCTGCCATTGGGTGACCAGCATTTATGCTTTCAGTTTTTCTACAATCTCTTTTCCAAATGCTATAAGCTTCTGAAAAACTCCTCTTTGCTATGAATGAGTACATAACTATGACTAGTGCTGTAGCTCTCGCAGGCAGGAAATTGAGCACTGTATCTGCTTTTGCAGAAAACCACCCGACATTTTCATAGCAGTTGTGCTTAAAGCCCAAAGCACCGTCAAGTGTATTAGCAAGTCTCTGCAAAAGGGCTGCCAAGGGCCCTCCTAAAGCAAAGTAGAATATTGGTGAGGTATAGCCATCTACAAGGCTTTCAGCTAGAGACTCTATTGCTGCTGAAGCCACATGCCTTGCACTTAGCTTGTAAACATCTCTTCGCACAATTTGCTGTGTCCAATATCTTGCGCATTCAATATCGCCTTTCTCAAAGCATATCTTCACATTATTCACTATGTCAAGTAGAAGCTTTAGTGACATGGACAATTTGAGTATGTAAGCAGAGGTTATAATCCACAGCCACCTTCCTAAAAAACATGAAGCCGTGAGTAGCGCACCGTAGGCAAGTACGTGTATTAGTGTTACTGTAAACCATGTGGCAACACCCCTAAGCTTGGATGTGCATGGCTTGCCCAGGATCTTGGCAAGCATATAGGAGGTGTGAACAGGGTGCACCTTCAGCATGAACCCACTGTGAAACGGATACAGAAAGTCCATGACGTGAGCTAACACAATTACTAAAGCTGCTTCAAGAGGTGTCTGGGGAAGAAAGCAGCTATAGATACTGGCTAAACACATTCACTAACACCAAGTTCACAACCCTTACTGTTTCATAGCAAAAACCCAGGACATCGCCATTTACAAACCCAAGCCTCTTAGCAACATCATATGCTATGACTGCACATGTAATTACCGTAGCTAGTACTATAAAAGTTGTGAGAAGCTTTAGTTGAGGGCTTGCAGTAGTTATCAAGAATATAATTCCCATTGTGATTACAATGTTCTTCACAATATTTGCTCTTTTCTTGGCATTTTCTACAAATTCTTTTGCAAGCCCAGCATAAGGCTCTGGTATTCCTAATGCGCTTAAGATGTACATTGCTTCAGCGTTTAACACATAGATTAAAGTCAGCAATATTAAAATGTTTGTGGAACTCAAAGTGCTAACCAGATTGCTAACAGCAACGTATGTAAGAATCATGTTTGTAAATAGAAGTGTAATTGCAAAAGTACCCTTCCTCGGATCCATCATCACCTCAAGAGCTTCAGCACCATGTTTAAGAGATCCTATGGCATCACAATAATCAGCAAACCCATCTAAGTGTAGTCCTCTGGTTATAATAAGGTGAATAGCAATGTAGAGTGCGGCTAGGATGCACCTGTCTTTAATAATATGGAGAAGACTGTATATTGTTAAGCCTATCGTAAGACCTTCTACAGCCCCTACGATACTAACTAAGTAAAAGCCTCTAGCAGCGTCATTAAGAGGAGTTGCACCTACAGGTAGTATTGTTAGAAATGATAGAAGAGCTCTAAGCTCTTTAATGAGCTTGCTACCTAATTCCAATCACCTTATAAGCCTCAATTAAATGCACATTCTCATCTCTAAGCTTTACAGCTATTCTTACATGATAAGGTGTTAAGTAGGGAAAAGTTGAAGCATCTCTAATGTAAATACCTAGCTTAGTCAAAGCCTCATTAGCTTTACTTGCTGTGAATTCATAGTGTCTAAGTAGAATGTAGGGAGCATGAGAATTGTATACAATAACCCCAAGCTCCGACAATCTTTTAGTCAAAAACTCTCTCTCAATAGCAATAACACGTTTAGAGTACTCTATAAACTCTCTCAATTCGGAAGCGTTATGCGTAAGAGCTCTAGAGAACACATATGTAGCTATAGAGTTGACATTCCAAGGCTGGCGACATGATTCAATAACTTCTAACACATCTTTATTATGTACGTAGAGGTACCCCAATCTCAAGCCAGGTATAGCAAAAGTTTTTGTAAAGCTTCTCAGTACGACCACGTTTTCACATCTCTTCACAAGGTGTTGAGAACTGGAGCAGTCTTCGCAAAGCTCTACAAAAGCCTCATCAACAATCAGTACAGCGTTTTCATAAATTCTTGCCAAGTTCTCAATAATGTTAGGACTTACATACGCTCCTGTAGGGTTATTGGGGTTTGATAGTAAGATTAAAGCTCTGTTCTTTATATGCTTAGCAAGGTGCTCAGCAACATCAAAATCCAATTCAAATTCGTTTTTTCTTTCTCTGTAAGGTATTGAGATAATGGGTATTTTTAACATGTATACTAAGTAGCGATAATCACCAAAAGTAGGCTCAAAAACTATTAGTAGCTCAGGTCTTAGGCAAGAAATTAGAAGGTTTAATCCTTCTGCAGCCCCATTTAACACAACAATGTTCTCTGCTTCAATGCCATAGAACTCCGCTATAGCATGTCTAAGCTTGAGGTATTCATAGTCTGGATACCTGGCGTAAACCTTAGTCTTAACAGCTTCCTCAATTAGCCTCTCTATAGTCTTGGGCGGGCCAAGAGGATTTACAGGTACGGAAAAATCATACTTTACACCCTCTGGAGCCCTACCACCGTGAGCTCTAAACACTTTCACACACCTTTTCAGCTAACCTCAAGTCATTTACGCTATCGACATCTGTTACGAGGCTGGGGGAAAGAGCTATGTTTCTCCACGAGCCTCCTGATGACTTAAATAATGAAAGCCCTAAAGGCTCTACTCCACCACTTCTGTTAATAACAGCTGTAACAACTTCTACAGGCTCTGTCATGGCCTTTTCAACAAACTTCACCAGAATTTCACTATTCTTAATCACAATGTCTGCTGCTAGAACTAATACAGGGGGCTTTATGTAAGCACTTAGAATTGTAGCAAGGTCTTTGACATAATCTTCTCCACTAGATTCTAAACAATCAACTTCATAATTACCACAAATGTTTTTAACATTCATGATGGTGTACTTAGATAATGCAAGCATTATGTGACAACACACGCTCTCTAATTGCTTTAGCAATCTCTCTACAATACTCTCTCCACATACCTTACTCAAGAACTTTGCGGGTGAACCGAATCTAGTACCCTTCCCACCCGCCATAATAATGCAATTCACCCTACACCTCATTCTATACAGCGCCTGTGTAAAGTTATGTGCTATATACGTCTAGTACTCGTGTTAGGAGAGATGCTATTAGTGCTGAAATAACATCGTCTTCAAACATGTGGCTCTTCCAATGCTCCACGCTTCTCCTCTCCTTTAGCCTCTCTATCCAGTACATTGAGAAAATAGCTTTTGCCCCACCAAGATATGATGCAAGGGTTAAGCCTAGTAGCTCATCTGCAATAATCTTTTTAGAATCTTCCTCAAACTCCTCTCTTAAAAGCCCTACTATTGTTCCTGAAAGCCCATGAAGATCCAGTTCTCTAGCTGCTATGAGAAAGCTCCACACATTAGGATCCTTAAGAAATTGAGTAAGTAGTTCCTCAGCTTTCTTAAGCACTACATCTTCAGATACCCCGGGTATTGGGGATAGCCTATACACTTTAAGAAATAGATCGAGTAGCTCTTCTACACCATAGCCCACGACATCCTTAAGAACACTACTAGCCTCCCTAGCCATAGCCTCGCTAATGATCATTTTGTGAATTGCCTTAGCCACTTTATTACCAAGCTCAGTACTTACCCCCACAAAAAGCACTTGGCTACTTTCAACAATAGGCTTTAAAATGGCTATAGCGTCCGTTACGGTGCCGCACGCTCTAGATGCGCACCTCAATAAAGAGTCTGAAGCAGCTACAGCCTTTGCTTCACTAACAACTCTAAGAAGATCAGTCATGGCGCTAAGTGTCAATGGGAAGTTTACTGCTATAGCTATGTTTATTGTTGATGTTGTAAGGTAGGTATTAAACAGCTTACTCATTTCTATACATGCAGGGGGGTGAAGCCCTATGGTTGCAAAAATATGAACCTTGTCATCTAGAACCTCGTGCCTCAACTTATCCATAGGCACAGCTGTTAAGAAAACTACACCTCTCTTCAGCCCAACAGACTTCAGCACCTCCTTATAAAAGCTCAGCAAGTCCCTATGATCAAAATCCCTCGGTACTGTGTGAAACACAAGCCCTTCAACTGCATTAGCGAGGCTACCACTAGTATCAATGGCGGGCACTGTAGATACTATTTCCATTGGTTGTGAGAACTCTACTAAGATTGTCTCTTTATCTATTTTTTCAATCCTTTTTAACATATCCTAACCCAGCAACCCTCTCATATTCTCTATAAACAGCCTCTTTAATTGTAGATAGTGTGAGCCTCCAGTAGAGGTGCGATATAACAACACTGCCTCCAGCACCTACACCCTCCTTAACATAGCCCTCTTCATAGAGCCTTAAACCGGCAAAAGGCGCGTCATCAAAGCTCAATAGCGTATACGCTATAGGCACATCAGGTGCTATATCCTTCACAAGCCCAGCAATATCTGAGCTTTTGTCTAAGGCAAGCCACTTGGTAGTACCTATAGCAACCCTACTCCTGAGGTCAAGACCCAATTTCTTCAAAATTGCTATTACAGAACACATTTGCGTACCTCCAGCAAGAAGAACTTTGCACCCCTTCTCAACAGCACCAAACGCAAAGCCTGCAATGACTATGTGTAGGGGGTCGCCAAATACCTCTACAGCTTCAAAAACATTCTTCATAGGAACGCTCTTTCCATACCTGGCTAGGGCCTTTCTAAACACCTCCTCCTTAAGCTTGGTGGGATTAACGGGAGAAGCACTGCTAACTCTTCCAATAGCTTTAAAACCCAAAGCCTCCATAATTGCCATAGCAGTTGTAGTGCCCCCAGGCATAGACTCTCCAACAACAAATAGGCAATTTTTTGAAGCAAGCATATTAGCAAGCACTTTTCCATCTCTAAACAGCTTCTCACCATAGCCTTCAGGAAGGGCGTTTTCAACATCAATTCTACCTCCAATAACTGCGTGAGGCAAGGTGACAACAGGTATGGAGGGTCTCTTAAACACTCCGCAGTCCACTATTATATGGGGAGCTTTAACAGTGTTAAGAACAGCCCTTGTTATTAAAGCTGGTGTTGGAATGCCTTCAGGTGTAATCGGCAGTACATCAACTGTGCTGGGTTTGCCAAGAACCAAGTACTCCACATCTAGCGTTGGTGTATATAGTGTTTGCTCAGGAGAGGCACCAGCAATGCTTATACCCGGTATCGTGGAGGTCTTCGTAGACGCTATGAAGAAGACAAACATGGGGTTTCTCTGCTCAATACCATCTACGAATTCCTTCCAAGAATTTGAAAAATCTATGATACTAAGCATGCATAGCGACCTCACAACAAGTTAAGAGCTATAGAATAAAAGCTTATATGGTTAGCCTAGCCACATATTCATGTAGGTACTGTTTACCAATAATTAACCAGGTTTGTGGAGGTCTATGATACTAGTTGTTGGAGGAGGAAATTTTGGGGCTAGGGCCTTGCACCAACTATGCAGAGTTGACAAGGTTCTAGTTGTCGATCCCAATGAGAGTTGCCCAGCTAGAAACTATGTTAAGTGTGTTGTAAGGAGTTTGGAAGAGTTCTTAGAGTTTGAAAAATGTTCTACAGCGTTTCTGGCATCAGATGGTGCAAGGGTTCTTGCAGCACTTTTTGAAAGGGGAGTTAAGCCTAGGTATGTAATACCCACAGCGCCTATACATGTAGCGTACGAAGCTCTGAAGAACATTTTATTGAGGCATGGCTTTGCAGTAAAACCTTTTCATGAAATTACTCAAATTGTGGAAGAGCTACGTAAGCTAGGTGTAGAAACATATTTAGACTCTTTTCGTGGAATGCTTGTGGCGAGCTACATGCCATTTGACATGAAGTGTAGTGTTCCTTGCGAACAGCCTGTGATATGCCCTGTGACAGGAAAAATAAAACCTCTGCCACTTTACATGGCTTTTAACAGTATTCTGCAGAAGCATTTCGAAAGATTTTTAGTTATAAGACCGATTCTCTTAGCAGAGTCTGTAGGGGGATGCAATCCTGAAGCTCTATACAGTTTCGCAACAACACTGCTAAACAATGTAACGAAAAGTGTTATAGCGATTGCTACAGCGTGCAACTGCCATGGTATAGCCAACTTCTTTACCTATGAGAGGGTGTAGCAATTACAGTTCCTCAGCTTAGTTTTGGATATACCAAGTAGACGTTGCCCAAGCGCTGCATGGTGTAAGAGCTTCTAATCTTCACGTTTTTTAGGTACCTCTCAGCTCTTTTTCTAGCCTCATTGAGTTCTTCTAATGTTGGTCTTCTCCATGGAGCTGTGGGCACAGGTACGTACTCATCTATAATCATGGGTATGTAATTGCCTAAGCTAGACGCTATGTACTGTGCTAGGAGCTCTACATCCTCAGCATTGTTAAAGTCCGGTATGAGTATCGTCTCAATAACTAACTTTAGATCGCTTTGAAGCACCAGTTTCATGTTTTTGAGCACCTCACGTAAATCATCTTCACTTCTCTTCGTGTAGAATGCGAATTTCTTAGGGTGTATACTCTTTACACTTAGCTCTACAGTAGAGCCTTTTGGTATATAGTTAAGCACTTTGTGAAGAAGATACCCATTGGTTAAAATCGCTATTTCAAGACCTAAATCACTCAGCACTTCTACAATGTTGCAGAAAGCTGGGTCTATCGTTGGCTCACCTCCTCCCAGTACAGCTCTTTTCAAGCCCAACTCTTTTTTAACATTCTTTACAATTTCTGCAAACTCTTCCAAGCTTAGTGTTTCAATACCTGGCTTTCTCAACTCTCTAAATCCTTTCTCTTCACAGAGGTGGTGGTCCCACGCAAATCTGTTTCTTATACACCCAACGCACTTAAAGTTGCACTTAGCAAATTGTATGTAGATAGACCTGTCATAATCATAATACGTTATGTGGTAAATCAGGGTCTTCATATGCAAGTCCTATAGCGATATTCTTTCAATAGGCTCTACAGGAATAACAACCCTCCTCCCATTTATGTTTACTATATGAACCTTTACCCTATACACCTTCTCGAGTAGCTCCTCCTTAAGGACTTCATCTGGCGTGCCTGCAGCAACAACTTCTCCATAATCTAAAACAATAATTTTATCTGCATAGAGAGACGCTAAGTAGAGGTCGTGTATTGCTACAATACAAATGACTTTGTTCACCTTTACTATGCTACTCACGTAGTCTAAAACTTCGAGTCTATACCTTAAATCTAGAAATGCTGCAGGCTCATCAAGTAGCAGTGCCTTTGGGTTTTGAATAAGTGCCCTTGCTATGAGAACTCTTTGCAATTCACCACTACTAAGCTGGTCTAGTCTTCTGCTAAGCAAGTGCTCTATATTTAGCTGTTTAGAAACCTTCTCTACAGCCTCTAGATCCTGACGTGGCGTAGCGAAGCTCAGTGTGCTGTGATGAGGATACCTAGCTGTAAGGAGAAACTCCAGTACTGTTGACGGAATGGCTCTCGATATGTGGGGCTCAACATAAGCAACTATTTTGCCCAGTTCTTTAGGTGAGATACTCGATAGGAGCTTTCCATCAATGTAAATAACACCAGCTCTAGGCTTTACAATAGAAGCTATTGTTTTTAACAATGTAGACTTTCCAGCGCCATTAGGCCCAATTACAAAAGTCATTTCACCTCCACTAACTTTAAGCGAAACATTCTTCAGGGCAGGTGTTGAGTTGTACCAGACCTCCAGCCCATTGACAACAATCTTCATTCTCTCACCTTTTTAATAATGAGGTAGGCTAGGAAAGGAGCTCCAATAACAGCTGTTACAACGCCTAGGGGAAGCTCACCAACAGCACCAGCAAACATGCTTACTAGCTTTACAACAATATCGGCAACTAGTGTGAGTAGCGCACCCACTAGAGTTGTTATTGGTATGGCGAATTTGTGGTCTGAACCCGTAAGAAATCTTGCTATGTGTGGTGCTGCAAGCCCTATGAAGCCAACAATGCCAACAAAGGCTATTGTAATTGCTGTTAAGAGTGCTGCTATAGATGCTGCAAAATCCCTTACTAAAGTGGGGTTGAAACCAAGTTGCTTTGCATATTCATCTCCATAAAGATAAGCGTTGAGAGGTTTGAAGAATGCGAGAGAAAGTATGGTGAGAATTATTGTGGGGAAGGCTAGGAAGTAAAGGTCTTTAAGTAGAACAGTGCTGGCACTACCCATTAACAGGTATACATATGGAGTTTTAATCACCTGCTGCACTAGGTAGAGTAGTATGTGAGAGGCTCCTGAAAATAGAGAAGCTATAGCAATGCCCGCCAAGACCATGGCCAAGCTAGTGCCTCCACTCAATTTAGAGAGTGAGAGTGTTAGTGCATAACCAGTCAAAGCACCTAGAAATGAAACTATTACGACATAGGCCTTGTGAACCATGAGGTTAGGCGCCAAGATAATTCCCAGTGCAATAGCTGTTAGTGCTGTTGAAGAAAGTCCAAATATGTAGGGGTCAGCCAAGGGGTTTCTAGTAATAGTCTGCATTAAGAGGCCTGCCAAAGCTAATGACGCTCCGCACAAAAGAGATGCAAGAGCTCTTGAAAGCCTAAGCATAGCAATAACATTCACACTATCATTAACAGCATAGCCAAAAGGTTTTAGAAATATGGCTTGAAAAACCTTATGGGGACTCAGCATAGCGGGGCCTAGAGAGAGTGCCAATACAAACATGAAGACTATTAGTATTGTGAAAGAGGTTAGGGAGATAAAAAAATACTTTGTACTCCTTTCATATAAAGGCAAAGCCATGCTATTACACCTTCACTATGACAACTTTACAACATCAGCTCTCTGCACATCACCAAATATCTCAGGGTGAATAACCTTAGCAATTAGGGTAAGAGCATCAGCAATTCTAGGCCCAGGTCTAACAACAATGTCATTCGCTTCATCTAGTAATACATACACTTGTTTACTTTTCCAAGCAGTAGTATTGATGAGAGGGGATTGCGAGATTTCTTCAAATACGCTCTTTGGATCAACATTCATAACTGTGATTAGTATTACCTCAGGGTCTTGCGATAGTATATATTCATAGCTTAGCTTCGGCCAGCCACTGTATTGCGAAGCTATGTTTATACCGCCAGCTGTTAATATGAGCCAGTGAATAAAGGTGTCTCCACCAGCACTATAAAGCCCCCATGAAGGTGGCCCGGCGAGTTGCAACACCCTTGGTTTCTTCGTTACATTGACAAGCTTGCTAGTTATGCTATTTATCCTCTGCTGTATATCTGCTACTATATCCTCTGCCTTCTGCTCAATGCCAAAGATTTTGCCCAGAGCTCTGATGTCCATGTAAATGTCATATTGATTCTTGGAAACAGTGCACATGAGAAAGAAGGTTCTTATACCCATCTCTTCAAGCTTAGGTGCAAACAGAGTTTCATGAGGCTTTACACCTCTGCACATGAGCACGAGGTCTGGCTTTAGTGAAGCTATTTTCTCTATGTCCAGAGTCCAGGGCCCTCCCACAACAGCCATCTTACCTTGTTCTACTAGCTTCAACACCTCGGGAGGCCAGTTAGAATAGCTATCTACCCCCACAACCCTATCGCTAAGGCCTAGTATAAAGAGGTGCTCAGTTATGCTTGGAATTGTGGAAACAACTCTCCTTGGAGGCTCGCTAAGTCTTATCTCTCTACCGAGAGCGTCAATCACAGTCCTAGGCCATGGAGTATATTGTGTTATTGTAACTGTTGGCTTTGGTGCTAATGCTAGGGGCAGGTAGCCTATTATCACACCGAGTATAAGTGCTATAGCTATTGCAGCTATGTACTTAGTCTGCATATGGCTACCCTAGCCACATAGTCATATGGCAGAGTTTATAAAACTTACTTACATTGCTCTAGCATAGCGTGACATGTGGACTCCTCAAGCTTTGAAATGAACCCTTAATTCAAGGACTTTAATGTAAGGAAAAGAAGCCTTTATAGCATTATCAAAGAATAGAGATGAATTTGAGAAAACAAAATGCTTTTGACTAAGAGAAGTAAAAATACAAATTAAATAACACTTTGTAATTACTCGATAAGCATTTAGAGACTACTCCTAGCTTTTACATTAAGTGTCCTCATATTGCTCTCTATCCATGAAATTATTGTAATGCTAAAACTTGATAGCCTTGTTACTTTGTTAACTCTTTAGTAACATGAATAACGTGAAGTAATACACACTATTCTTTAATAGGATGGAGATGTTCTTCTCTTTCACTCAGATAATGCAAAGTACTGTGCTGGCGTTGTTTAGCACATGCAGGGTCAACTTTGCTATATCCTCCGCTCTTATTAAAATACTTATCTATGGCTTTATTATAGTGTACCCAGTATTTTGCGTGTAGCCTTTGCATATAAACTCTTTTAGAATATGAGGCTTTAATGCGTTGAACACTATTACCTCTACATCATAACTCTCAATAGCCTTGGCAACACACTTATCAACAACTGACTGACGTAGAGTATTAAGACTTTTTGAATCAATTTCTCTGATGACAAACCCCTCTTCACTAATAATTCCGTTCACAAGCTTTGCTAAGAAAACTCTCTTACAACCCAGCTTTCCAGCTATTAAAATTGCTATGGAATCGCTTGTTGCATCCCATGTGTGTGGAAGCTCATCAAATTGCTTAACTATTTTATAGGGTAGTACTATGGGTAAGAGCCTTTCTTCAAAAGCTCTTTTAATACTCTCAATGGTTTCAACTTCTACGCCAATACTACTGTGTGATGCTATGAGTACTCCGTATACCTCCATAGCTTTTACTGCCATCCAATGAGCAACATCATCTGAAAAACCAGCTTTTTTCTGTGCCTCAAGGACTGTGTCTGCAAACATGCTTCCGCCAGGGACTATAGCAACTGGCTGGCACTTTCTGTGAACCTCCTCTGCAACACTGAGTAGAGCTTTTAACTCCCTGGGCATTGTAATTAGGTGCCCACTTACTTTAATAACGCTGCAGTTCACTTTCAACCACCTGGTGAAATGCCATGAGGGCAGCCGCATACGCTGGCAGCACTGAGGAGATCTTTTTACCAACAACATCGTCTATATCTATAAACTCTCTAAACCCCGCTCTCCTACAGGCCTCTGTAGCTAGGTGCTTACCAATACCAGCTACAATAACTTTAAAGCTGTCCAAGCCTATTCCTAAGGATGCTAGCCACGACCTGATTTGCATAAGGGCTTCAAATACTTTAAACACCTGAGCCTCAAATATGTACCTAGCAATCTCCACAACTTCTTGCTTCGATAGCATTATGTTATCGGCACAGGGAACTCTTGAAAGCCTTGCAACTGCCTCCTCAAATCCCTTCCCCCTACCATCAGCAGTCTCTGTTGTGTAATCCTCACTTCTTATAAATCCTAAAGCCATGTGTACATCCCCTGAAAGAGCAAATCTCTCTGAAGAGACCCTTGCCCAGAGCCCTTTGTATGGAACCCTATCAACAACTGCGCAAACATTTGTCCTAAGAACACCTGTGTAAACAAGTTCTCCATAAACTAGCTTCTCTGGATCTGTCTTTCCCCGAACCACGGCTTTTCCATTAACTACAGGTATTATTGTTGTAGTTGTGCTTCCAATGTCTATAAAGATAGAGTTTTTCAACCCTTTTTCTTCTGCAAGCTTTTCCAAGAGCCATGCTGATGCAGCCCAGTTTGCAGCTGCAATAGACAGATAGCTATTGAAAGCTGTTTTAGCATCCACTAACTTCATGTCTGTAGAGACGTAGAGCCTGAGCACAGCATCGTGAAATACATTCTCAACGGTGTTTACAATGTAGTTCACTCCCTCATGCTTATTCTTAAATACGTCACTAAGCTCAGCAGTTATACACGTAGAAACCACATACTCTCGATCTGCCTGTAAAAAACTGTTTTTCAATTTAGTTAAGACATTCTCTACAGATTCCCTGCCCAAAACCCATATGGGGTTGTGGACCCTTTCAATGCTTTCAATACTTAGCGAGCCTTCTCTCGCCCTGAGTTTAACAGCCTTTATATTAGCACCTCCAATGTCAAGCCCTATGAAAACTTCTGGAAGCATCATAGCTGTGATGCTCCCTTTCTACGCCTTGCAATGAAGTTTTCAACATCCTCAAAACTTATCCTAAATACTTCTGCAGGCTTTCCTACAGGCATTATGTATACAGGAACCTCATTTCTGCTCTCAACAATTATTTCAGCTACTTTTTCATCTATGAAAGCCCCTATAGCTACTGTACCAAGGCCTAGGGCTGTTGCCATTAGATAAACGTTTTGCCCTAGGTGCCCCACATCCATGGGGACATACCTAACCCTACCCCTCTCGCCGTAGAACATTGTAGTTCTCTCAAAGACCGCTGTCACAACTATGTTTATAGGTGCTTGTCTAACCCACTGTTGGCCAAGAGCAGCCTTAGCAAGTGCGCTTCTGTAATCACCTTTCTTAATAAGCCTTAAGGCATGTAGCTCGCTAATGTACTTATATACCCCAGCATCAACATACTCTCCACCGCCTTTCACAACACCCTTCTCACCAATTACTGCATAAACCTCAAGAGGATACGTAGCACCTGCACTAGGTGAAGCCCTGAAACCCCTGTGAACATCTGTAATGCCATACGCTGCCCACAGAATCATTGAGAGTTGCTCAATGGAAACAGGCTCGTCTTTAAAGCTCCTTATACTCCTCCTAGCCAATATCGCCTCTTCAACACATACTGAAGTGACTTTCCTCGGAAAGGGTAAGAGCAGGAGGCTCATTACAACCACGCAAATAGAATATTTGTATAGCCTCTATATTATAACTTTACCACAGCTCAATTACGTTAAGACTGAAGTATTTGCCATGATAACGAATACTTGTTGCCTAAGGCTGTAGAATGTGTTTATGTTGTGCTGCTCGTTATTTGAATTGAGAGTTTAAGGGAAGTATGCATAGAATTTGTGTAGTAAGCTATTGCTAAAGTTTAGGAGAGTGGGGATGCATTATTGTTGTTAAGCGCTTTGCGAATTTGTTTGTACTCAAGGCTATGTTTTTCTAATTCTGTTAGTATACCTGGGTTTTCTCTTAACAGCTTTTCAACTAGATGTAAGTATCTAGCAATTCTTATTGCGTCAGGTGATATTTCGTAAAGCTCTTTTCCATCTACTACTACATAGTGCTTTTTATTCAATTTCTCTCCAAGTATGTACTCAGCTTCATTTGCAGCCGCGTGAAGTTGAAAGCAGTGTGGGCTTCCATCAATAGTTACAACAGTTATAGATCTAGGCTTTGACGACCTTATCATGCTTGCTATTTTTCCATAGAGTGCTGGGTGCTCTCGCTCTGGACACGCAAAAAGCACTACCTTGTCTCTCCCAAGCTTTTCCAAAACCTCACTATTTACAAATCTTAAGCATGCAGATGCTATGACTATGTCCTTGCCTTTGAGGAGGGGTGCTTTTACCCAAGTGCTCCACACCCATGCATCGCTAGAGCACATATGCTTCACCTGCTCTTAGCCTACTTACCAGTTCTTCTAGTGTAGGCTCTTTTCTATTCTTCAAGTACTTTTCTAGTAAGAGAAATACGCAGTATTGTCCGCACATGGTACAGCTCTTCAAATTACCTTCAAACTGCATTCTCATAGCCAATGCCTTTTGGGGGTCTGGCGCCAGCTTTATTTGCTTATTCCAGTCAAGTTTAGCCCTAGCAATACTTATTTCAGCATCTCTCCTAGCAGCCCTAGGCCCCAGCTTCACCAAATCCCCTGCGTGAGCAGCTATCTTAGCAGCTATGAGCCCCTCCTTAACTTGGTCAACAGTGGGAAGGCTGAGGTGCTCAGAGGGTGTGAGGTAGCATATGAGGTCAGCGCCAGCTGCAGCTGCTATAGCAGCTCCTATAGCTGTTGCAATGTGATCGTAGCCAACAGCAGCATCAGTTACTAACGGGCCTAGCACGTAGTAAGGGACTCCCCCGCTTAAGCTCTTTTCAAGCTTTATATCTGCTACAATCTTGTCCAATGCCATGTGCCCAGGGCCCTCAATCATTACCTGTACACCTTTTGAAATAGCGTCTTTAGCAAGCTTAGCATTATTCACGAGTTCAGCGATTTGAAGATCGTCATGAGCATCAAATATTGTTCCAGGTCTTAGAGCGTCACCAAGGCTTATCACAGCATTATACTCTTTAAATAGCTCTAATAAGTAGTCCCAGTGCTTTAGATATGGATTTTCAGAGTTGTTTTCAAGCATCCACACCATTAGCATTGTGCCACCCCTGCTTACAGAAGGCATTAGCCTAAGGCTCTTCAAAGCTTTTTCTGCAAGTTCTTTAGTAAGGCCTGCGTGAATCGTCATAAAGTCAACACCATCTCTTAGCTGTCTCTCTACAATAGATATGAAGTAGTCTGATGGTATGGAAACACCGTACTTCACAACCCCCTCTATCCAAGCCTGGTATGTGGGTACAGTGCCAAGGGGCAGGGGCTCTGATGCCTTAAGCAAAGCTCTTCTAATTTCATCAAGATTGCCTCCTGTGGAGAGATCCATTACTGTATCAGCACCATACTCTACAGCAACTCTAGCTTTCCTAACCTCCATATCAAGATCAGCAACAGTACCGCTGGTCCCAATATTCACATTAACTTTTGTGAAAAGCCCTTCGCCAATGGCAATGGGCTTTAGAAACCTCCTCTTAACATTGCCAAACACAATAATTCTTCCACTTAGTATCCCTCTCTTCAAAAACTCCACATCAACTCCTTCAAGTTCAGCTATACTTTTTAAAACTTCTTCATCAACACTTTTACGCATATTGAAATCAGCACCCCGCCAATCTTGTACAGCAAAAATCTTTGAGAAGTATTTAAGCTATGCGCTTAAGACTAGAGCCATTACATAACTCTTCTCCAAATACAGACTACTGCAATCTCTTAAAGAACCTTACCTCACAATGCAATTTTTCTAGAAAAGTGTTGATAGCTTCATCCTCACAAGTTTCACAGGGTTCTCCAAGAGGGTTATCAAAGTACATCTTCTCACCATTTTCACTAAGCTCGTAAGCAATGTTGAAGAAGCCCATCTCAGATCCAGAGGCGTGCTCAGGTGCAAAGACAAAGCCTCTAAAAGCAATCTTAATACTGCTTCCAACAATTTCTATAGACGTCTTGACCAAGTCACTCAAGTAGCTAAGTTCATAACCATTGACAAGACATCCAAAGCTACAGGTAATGCTCTCAGACTCTTCAAAGCTTTGAGAAAGCCATTGCTCGAAGCCCCCAACATCAACTCTCTCAAGCCTGTAGAGCTCTACGCTTAGCTAGACTAAGCTTTGAGGTGCTACGGCAGGGCTGGGGAAGGTAGAGAACAACCAATTCCTTGCATAACAGAAAATAAGCTTTCTAAGCAATAGTGTGCTGGGTAAGAGTTTTGGGTATAGGATTAGCAAAACTCTCAACACTATTGGTTGTAGCCATACTGTTAGCAGTATCACTAACCTTAGCATATGTACAATCAAATAAATCATCAGCACCACTCACAACACCAACAAGTACAATTGTTGTTCACCAATATGGTTATGTGGTTAGGTATCCCAATGGCTCAAAAGTATTTGTAGCAACAACAGAGTATACGGTAACACCTCCAACACCACCAAAAGAATTCAAAGGACCTATGGTAATCAAAAGCGTTCCAGGTCTCAACGCAACATTTGTTTTGTCGAGTGGTGTGGTGAAGGCTGGTGAATCGCTCTGGGTTAAAGCTGTGTTTGGAGGTGAGAAAGCATCTAGTGTATGCTACTTATTTGTTTATTTAATTGACCCTGAGGGAGTTGTTGTAAAAAGGATTCTTATACCACCGCCAAAAGTCCCAACACCAATACCAGGAGTAGAGATAAAGCCTAGAACAGATCGCGGGTTCAGAATCGATATACCTGACAATGCAATACCGGGTAGATACACAATAATAATTAATGTCACGACATGTGACAAGGTAAAGTTATTGGATCTAGACTTCATTTCAATATCAATTGCCAATGGAATAAGCTGAAGCCCCTATAACTAAACCAGTAGTATCATGTCTTTGCGTACCTCTGTATACTTCTTAAAATATCTTTCTATTCTATAACTGCATTGAGGTTTGGTGCGGCGAAGAACTCGGTGACCACAGCTGATTACTGATTTGTTTTGAATTGAGTAGGCTATTTAACATAGAATTTATCTCTGTAATTCTAATCCTTATAGCGTCAAGAACGTGTTTCGGGGGCTCTACCTCTAGCTCCCACAACTTCTTTAAGATCTCAAGAAGCTCTTTAAAGCCTATGTATTCCATTAACTCAAGGGCTCTGTTAATTCTCTCAACAATTTTTTCTACATGCTCAATTCTTGTGACAAGGTGTTCATAGCCTTTCTCTGTAAGCATGTACACTTTTTTCTTACCTTCAATACTTGACCTCAACAACCCCTCTTTCTCAAGCTCATGAAGCGTCGGATAAAGAATACCACTACTTGGAGCATATATCCTTATGTTTTGAAATATGAACTTCTTTATGGCATAGCCATAGGCTTTACCTAGCTTAGCAACAGCATATAGTACGAGATCTTTGAAAAATCCTCTTACATTTATAAGCAAAGGCTCAATGTTAAGAACACTCTTAACACTTTGCAAAGACTTTGCATTACTTATCAAGTCCTCAACCCTTTCATTAAAGATTATTGGTGTGGGAGGTATTCGACCCCGTCGGCTACCCTCTTCATTCTCCTCGGTTTCCGAGGCGTCTGAGGAGCCTGTAAAACTTTCTTAAACATAAAGCTTATAAAGTTTTGTGTCTGTAGACACAGCAGAAAAGTTACATGGACGTGCCCCGCGTTTATGTAGTGAGGTGCTGAACAACTTGGTTAAGGAGGTAGTTATTTTAGAGAGTATTGTTAAGGTTTACAGAGTAGGCGAGGTCACGGTTCAGGCTCTTAGAGGTGCTTCGTTAAAGATTTATGAGGGTGAGTTCATTGCAATAATGGGTCCTTCTGGTTCTGGAAAAACAACACTTTTAAATATGATAGGGCTCTTAGATAGTCCAACAAGCGGAAAGATATATATAGATGGTATTGATGTTGCTAAGCTTAATGACAAAGAAGTCGCTAAGATAAGAAACCTTAAGATAGGTTTTGTTTTTCAGCAGTTCAATCTAGTAAACAGGCTTACAGTATTAGAGAACATTGAAATGCCTCTAATACCCAGGGGAATACCAAGGGTGAAAAGAATTGAAATGGTTAAAGAGGCTCTAATAAAAGCTGCTGGAGACCTCTCATGGCTTCCAAAAAGACCACTACAGCTATCCGGTGGAGAGCAACAGAGAGTTGCTATTGCTAGAGCTATTGTGGGCAATCCATCACTGCTTCTAGCCGATGAGCCCACAGGTAACCTCGATAGGGCTAGCGCAAGAATAGTTGTAAAAACATTTCTAGACCTAAATAAAATGGGTACAACAATAGCTGTAGTCACTCATGACCCTGAAGTCGCTAACTGTACACAAAAAATTTATGTAATTAGAGACGGCAAAATCATTGAGGTTAAGGAGCCCGATAGAAATAAATGCATTCTCTACACACAGTAGTCAAGAGAAAAGGTTTTAAAACTGCTAAAAACTGTGTCTGCAGACTGTATCTATAGACATAGAGGTGATCAGTAAATGACTTACAAAGACTTAGAAAAAACCTTAGCGTTAATAGTAATGCTTATGCTTATCTTAAGCCAAGCTACACCTCTTCTTCAAATACGTGTCAGTGCTCAAGGCGCGCAATTTTTGCTTGAAAGCTATAGTTACAAATCTTCTGCAAACACTGATACTATTTACCCAGGGAGTAGAAATGTTATTTTAACAGTAAACGTCGTTTACGAAGGATCTGATTTGATAGTTATTTCAGCTGGATGTATAAACCTTCCACAAGGCTTTTCAATATCTAGGGGGTATAGTTCATGTTCAGCACCTCAGATGGCTAACGGCTCAACATATGCTACTATACGTCAAGGTGATGTAATAACATTTACTTACCATATAGATGTTGCTAACACTGTGAATCCGGGTAGTTATGAAGCAAGTATAACAATTTATTATAGGGACGGAGGTACATATTCGTCAGCTACTGTTACAGGCATATTTATAACAGTGTCTCAGTATCCATCACTAGAGGTAAGTGTTGTTGATTGGTATTGGAGTCCTGATGCGTACCCTGGGAGTCAGGGAGTGAACCTATACATAACTCTTCGTAACGTTGGTGATGCAACAATTGCTCAAGCTACAGGCAGTGTTAATTTACCTCAAGATGTCTTCTTCTACACTCAGAACGCTATCAAGTTTCAAATAACTAACTTAGGTAAAAATGATGCTACAACAATAAGTATTGGACCAATATCTATATACCCAGAAGCGTCTTCAACAACACCATACCCTGTTACAATAACTCTAGATGCGACTATGTCAACAGATGATAATGTCATTTACAATGCTCAAGGCGAAACACGTTTTTATGTAACAATATCACCTTCACCAATAGTAAACATAAGGATTATTGATTATGGCATGGAGACTCCAAAGCCTGTTCAGGGAGTTAAGCAGGCAAGGTTTTACATTGTTGTTAGAAACATGGACTTTAAGACCATTAGAAGCATTACAGCTTACTTCAGGATAGAGTCTTCTAGTGTGACATTTGTAAATGCATCAAAGACTTCTGTAGTAGTACTACAGCAAGTTCTTAACTATGGTGATGCCATAGCAATTTATTCAGATCCACTAGTAGTTCAAGATGTTAATTACGTAAAAATGTCCGTAGAGCTTGTGATTTTTGGCGATATTAATGGTGCAGAGTTCTGGAGTGACCAAATGTATACCTTTACTGTAAGCTTAGCAAAACCAGTGCTAAACATTGAGGTAGTAAGCGTTTTTTGGAGCCCCAGTGAGGTGTATCCGGGAACTGAAAGAGCAACATTAAACATAGTTTTGCTGAATAATGATGTTGCCGATTTTAGAGATTGCACGGCATCGGTAACTCTACCATCAGGGTTTTATCCACAGCAATTAACAGTCTCAGGTATAGATATTGGCAGGGGCTCCTCAGTGCAAATTCAGTTTACAGGAATATCCATAGATAGCAGTGTCTTGCCTGGTGAATACCCCCTAAATTTAACTCTTACTGGCGTTATATATGATCCATCGTCTAACAGCTTCTCCAAGGTCAGCATGTCGTTAACAGCATCTTTAAAGATATTTAGAAAGCCTAGCACAAACGTGCTTACACTAATTTCCTATGGGTGGGCTGGGGATAGGGTGTACACAACAACAGTGGGCACAGCAATCTACCTCTACCTCCAGATTGCAATGCCAGGATGCACAGTTTCTAACCCAAGGGTAACGCTGTATTTGCCTAGTCAAATGGTTTTTGAAAGTGGGAATAGAAGTAAGACAGTTATTATCAGTGGTGACTATGGATATGGACAGTATGTAACTGTTGAAGTTGGGGGCATAGACATTGTCACAGCGAATCCGGGTCTTTATTCAGCAATTGTAAAGGTTGAGGGTTTGGCCAGAACCCCTGGAAGCTACTGGTTTACACAGTACTTTACAGCTCTTCTGCGCATTGACGAACCTCTTCTCAATGTCTCAGTTATTGATGTAGGCTGGGTTAGTAACCCAGTTAGTTCAAATGCTAGTGGAGCTGGAATATATGTAACATTGCAGTCATTCTCCATAGACTCTATTGAAAGTACTGTAGTTAGAGCTAGGCTATCTGGTGCAAAATTCTTAAGTGGTTTAAATGAGGCAGTTCAGATAATTGCGACTCCTATTAACTATGGTGAAATTCAGAGCACTAGATTTAGCGATGTTGAAGTGAGCAGTAAAACTATACACATCATGTTGACAATTTCAGCCATTCTAACAGTGGGTAGAGGAGCTTACTATAAGGCTGTAAAAGAATTCAATTTAACATTACCAACTGTAGAAAGTCTAAATACCTTTGGAATAGGATCTCTGCATACATTATTTAGAGGAGCTTACGCGCCTCTACTTCCATCAGCAAGAGATGTTGTGATAAGTACTGAGCTTATAAACATTAAGAGTGTGCAAATAGCCTGGATTAAAGCCACGGCTGCGCCCCCATCTGAGCTAAGGGTGAATGACATTGGCGGTAACTGTATAAATGGTGTTGCTGCTGGTGGTACTTGTAGAATTGATTTAAATGTTGATGTAGCGCCGGAAGCTGTACCAAAGGTTGTGGAAATAGTATTGAACCTTACATATGCTACTAGAAGTGGCTCTACAATATCTATCTTCACAGAGAGTCGTAGAATAGCTGTACCAATAGCAGATTACAAATATTATAGACCATCAATAGCAATTTCATCAGCTTACTGGGGAGCTCAAACACCTGTAAGAGCCTTAGTGGGCCAGAGAAACATAGGGTTCACAGTTACAGTAGCTAACCTTGGCTACTACCCCATTGAGGCAGTAACAATTAAAGTTAGTCCCATTAATAATAGCGTGGTCATGATCAAGGACGCTGGTGAGTGTTCTCCACAACTAGCTTCAGGAGCTTTCTGCTCGGCAACTCTCTATGCGGATTTAGGCTCCGTAGCTAGAGGAGGTATAGTGGTATTCAACATCACCATTGACTATTTGTTTACACAGTTTGGAACGTCTGTTAGAGATTCTCGGAGGTTTGTAATTGCATTGCCTGTTGAGGAACCTGCTAGTGGCAAGGGCTTAGAGCTTATTGATGTTTCCTGGGGTAACAGCTGGCCTGTATACCCCAATACAGAAAACGCAACGCTTGTAATAACCTTAGCCAATAGGTGGGCCTATAGAGTCTCTGGTATAGACGTGAAGCTTATTCTGCCTCCAGGCTTTTACACAAAGTGGGGTGGGGAAGCAAGAGCGTATGTTCAAGGGCCTATAAACAGCTTGCAACAGTTTTCAGCACAGCTTCAGATATCTACTGGCAGTATTAAGCCTGGCAGGTATACAGCTGAGCTTGTGGCAAGGTACATTGTCGAGTCTGGCATTCCCAATACCCTTGTTGAGGAGAGGCATAACATTACTTTAATAGTGCATGACTTGAGTCAAAGTGTTGAGCTTATCAATGTTTATTGGATTGGCAAAGCACCAGAGCCACCTGAGTACGGAGCTCTGTTAGCTGTTGTTGTGCGAAACAATTACAATCCCAGCATAAGAGGAGTTGTCATGGAGGTCAGGTTACCGCAAGGAATTGTAGCAGCAGATACTAATACCTCTACAATTAAGGTACCTGCAACATCCATTAACATACTTCAACAACTTCAAACAGCTAGAGTGACTCCAACACAACTTGCACAATTACTAACATCAATGCTGGCTTCACAAGCTCAAGGACAGCAAACATTTGGCTATGGTGATATAATGTACTTCTACCTCAAGCTAAACATAGTAGCAGATAAGGTGGGTGTTTTCAAAGCTAATGCAACTCTAAGCTTTATTGATCACTGGAATAACGTTAGGAGGGTGCCAGTGGAATTCAATATAACTATACTTGGCTCAGTAAAGATCATAGATGTTATTGCACCAACAAGCATTACTGTTAAGAGGGGAGTAGCAAATGTATCTATAGGGCTTGTGAACATAGGCTCGGCACCACTATACAACGTTTATATCTACCTCGTGCCCTATGTAGCCATGCTAATACCACAGCAAGCTGTTAGGTATATTAACGTCGTGAAGCCCCATGAGGTCATAAATGTTAGTTACATACTGGTTTACAATCCATTTACAGTTTCAATGGGAGCAACGCAAACCTTCTTGAGGTACATGTCCGCACCATTCTCACTATCAGTAGTGTATAGAGATGTCAATGGTAATCTGCAGGTGTTTAATACATCACTTGCATTCCTTCTTGAGCCATTTATAGAGCTTGTGCTAGTTGATAGTAAAGCTGTTATTGAAGGCTCTACTGCAAGTGTTTCAGGAACTGTAGCAAACTACGGTATAGCTACAGCTAGAAGCGTTGTTGTAAGAGCCATTTACGGTAATGCCTGCGGAGAAACGCTTATTGGTGATTTGGATCCCGCTTCTCAATCATCATTTAGAATAGAATTCCGCATTAGCAATAAAACAGGTGATACAATGATACTGCAATTGATTTACAGGGATGAGTATGGCCGTGCTGATACTGTTAACCTTACAATAGCTGTAGTTACACGTCAAATAGAAACAACGACTACTCCGCAACAAGCTGCTGGAATTCATTATAATCATGCTGCTGTTATAGCCCTTGTATCAATATTTTTAATAGCTATTGCAGTATTGCTGTATAGATATATTAAAGCTCACACTAAGGCTGTTGAAAAGGCTATTGCTGAGGCTGCTCAGAGGTAGGTACTGAAGCATGGTATCAATAACCTTTGTATTTGATATTTTTAGGCTTGCAATAAAGGCGCTAACCGAGAGAAAGACAAGAGCGGTTCTCACAATAGTGGGCATTGCGATAGGTCCATTTGCCCTGGTTATGATAACAAGTGTTATAGATGGTTATGGAGATTACGTCATTTCTCAAATTGAGGGTTTGGGGCAGAACGCTATTGTTCTTTTTCCTGAGAGCGGTTCCAAATTAACTCAAAAGGACTTGGATATAATAAGAGCATTGCCACATGTAAAGAGGGCTGAGCCGTTTTACTCAATTCAAGCACAGGTTAGGGTTGGCACACAAACAAAGATAGTATTTGTTTATGCAATACCTATAAGCATAGTCTTTGAAGCTATAAGCGGTCTTGAAGTTTACAAAGGTTCAATACCTTCTGATACAGACTACTTAAAGGCTCTTGTAGGTTACAAAATAGCATATGATGATAATGGTAATCAAGTCTATGACTTAGGTGATGTAATAACAATTACGTACCTCAGAACCTCCGGCGGCAAGTCTGAGGTGAAAAGGGCGGCAATATCGATAGCAGGGGTTTTGAAGGAGTTTGGAGGGGCATTTATTCTGAGCCCTGATACAACAATATTTCTACCGCTTTCAGCTGGGCAAAGAGTTCTTGGGTTAAGTGAATGGAGTGGAGTATTTGTACTTGTAGAGAGTAGTACTTATGTGCCAGAGGTTATGAATGAGTTGCGAAATCTTTTTGGAAATTCAGCAAGCATAATCTCGTTTCAAAGTATAGCCAATATAGCTAATTCAATAATTGGAGCCATGAACTTCATATCCTTCTCAGCCTCGCTTTCAGCATTTGCAGTTGCCATAGCAGGTGTTGCTGCAACTATGATAACATCTGTTATTGAAAGAACCAGGGAGATAGGAGTTCTGAAGGCTCTTGGCTTTACAGACTTTCAAGTACTAATAATGATTCTCATGGAGAGTATTGTAATGAGCCTAATTGGGGGCGCTATAGGGATATCCCTTGGGATTCTAGGAGCTCACATGCTGGCATCTCAGGGATTTGAAATTAGAGCCGCTACAACAGCCATCATGGTCATTAGAGCTCCGCCAAAGATAACAGCAATAAGCATTGGTAGAACTGTAGCACTTACAATTTCAATAGGTGTTGTAGGTGGTATTTTTCCTGCCTATAGGGCCTCTAAAATACCGCCAGCAGTTGCGCTTAGGTACGAGTGACTAGCAATGTACATAGATCTCAGGGAGGCTCTGAATATAGCTAGTGCTATAGCAAGGTTTGGAGAGGTTGTAGCGGGGACAAAAAGCGAAGTATCTTTACTAAAGTATGTTAGAGGTGTTATAGAGGAGGCTTCTGACGAGGTAAAGATAGAACCTGTACCTGTTACAGCATGGCTTGAAGAGTATTGTTATGTAGAGTACAGAGGAGCTTCACATAGATGTGCTATCCAACCCCCGTATAGTGGTTACATAGACCTCGAGTTTAAAAGAAATGATGTGGTCTTATTTACCTATGATAAGGTGTTGAGTAAAGAGTTGCCAGAGTGGGAGATATATGACAGGGTTGTTGTAGTGGAAACGCCTAGGGATCCTGATGATATTGCAACAATTGCTACATTCCTATCTACAAAGAAACCCAGGTTACTAATTTTTTCAGATCCTCATGAAACTATTAGGAGAATTGTTGTTTTGAATAAGCTTATTGCTTTATATGAAAAAGCAGAGGCTCTAAGCACACCTGTCGTGGTTTTGCCGAGTAGCATTGTTAAAAAGTTGCTTGAAGAGCAAAAGGCTCGTGTGTTAAGCTCTTCCCAAGCATTCAAGTCATACGGATTTAACCTCGTTGCCCGAAAACATGGGACCGAAGGCAGCATCTATATAACTGCTCATCACGATCACTGGCTTTCAGGAGCTTCTGACAATATCTTAGGCGTTGCGCTAGCTATAGCCTTATACAAGGGGATTGGTAAAGAGGTTGCAAAAGGCATTAGCACTTCCTTAGTTCTTTTCACAGCTGAAGAGGGGTTTCCGGAAACTATTAATTCATTTTACTGGCTTGTGGGCTCTAGGCATTTTGTTGCTGAGCATTTTGATGAGCTTTTCGGAGAAATGATAGCAGCTATAAACATGGATGCTGTGTATGGTGAAAAACCTAGAATTGCTACGTCCAGCCCCATTCTTATAGGGGTACTGAAAGGATTAGAACCTATTGATGATGATAGCATAGTCTTTGACTCTTTTTCATATACTCAAGCAGGTTTACCAGCACTAACTCTGCATGCTTTTCAAGAAGTTCTCACTAGCGGTACTTATCATAGCGAGCTAGATGTTATTAAAGCTACAAGTGCTGATACTGTTAATGTATTTGCTAATAGGGCTATGCAAGTTGTTAAGAGGTTAATTGAGTATAGCAATAGAAATGAGCTAGGAGAGATTGAAGCAACCTTAAGCAGTGAAATTGTGAAGCAAGGGGGTGTAAATCTCGATGTTGCAGAGGTGCTCTATAAGTTCTTTAAAGCTGTAGAAAAATGCTCTGTAAATATCATTAAGAATGTTTTTAATACCTTTATAAGGATTTCTACAAAGACTTTTGTTGATGTTGATATAGGTAATAGGCTTGGTGTGAGGGAGGTCACTGTTTTGCTAAAGTGTCTTGACCGCGCCTTTAGCATTCCTGTTTCCGGAATGTGGAATGTTAATGAGTGTTACAGAAGCTATAAATTTAATATAAGTTTACTAGAGTATATAATATGTGAGGTCTGCAGTTGTGAGTACCGCAAAGCGATTAGATAATCAGCATGGCAATAGCGACCTAGGTATTCTTCAAAAGCTTTTAATGGAATTAACAAAACCTTTTGTTGGGAGAGAGGAGGAGGCTAAGGTAATTCTACTTGCCCTTCTAACAAGAGAACACGCTGCACTAATAGGAGAGCCTGGTACAGCAAAGAGTGCCTTGATTAGAAGGGCAGCTCAACTTCTTGACATGAAGTGCTTCATATATCTATTAACTAAGTACACAGAACCAGCAGAGCTCTTTGGACCTCTTGATATAAATGCTTTGAAGGAGGGTAAATATGTAAGAATAACGTCAAACAAGCTTCCAGAAGCTGAAATAGTATTTCTTGACGAAATCTTTAAAGCAAACTCGGCTATACTAAACACCTTGCTTACAATAATGAATGAGAGGCTTTTTTACGATGGCTATACAGAAATTAGAGTATCCCTGTGGAGCTTATTTGGAGCTAGTAACGAGGTTCCTCAGGAGCCTGAGCTAGAGGCTCTATATGATAGATTTTTGCTGAGGCACTACGTAAAGCCTGTATCAGATGAGCTTTGGAAGTCCTTGCTTAAAAAGGCTTGGGAGATAGAGAAGAACGGCTACCCAAAGCCTGAAATAGTTATTGATAAAAGCGTTTTGCAGAAACTGCAAAGTGCTGTATTTGAAGTGGATTTGAGTGGTGTAGAGGCTAAGCTTCTTAAGCTATTTTCAATACTAGAATCAAAAAATATACACTTAACTGATAGAAGAAAAGGTAAGGCACTTAAGGTAATAGCTGCAAATGCTTTACTCAATGGAAGGCTTAAGGCTGTAGAGGAAGACCTTATTATACTAAAATTCGTGGCTCCGCATGATATAGACGACTTTGAGAAAGTTAATATAATATTAGCAGAGGAGCTGAAGACACCCTATAAGTACCTCAGAGAGCTTGAGGAAATACAAATGAGTGTTAGGGAGGTAGGAAACTACATAGCATCTTTTCCTGTAGTTAACTCAAGATTTGTTGAGTATAGGCTTCTTGAGATATACAGAGATCTTGAATCTACAAGAGATAGGGTTTTATCTATGGTTAAGGAAACTGAGGATGAGAGCGTACATAAAAAAGCTATGGAGGTAGTAGAGCAAATAAATGAGCTTCTTGAAAAAATAAGAAGGAAGATAGAGGGTAGGTAAGTGCCTGGAGTACTGAAAAACATAGATTATCTAGACCCCTTTACCAGGTATAAGGGGCAGAAGATACTAGATAACTTAAGGAAGCTTAGAGGGGAGTCGGGCACCTCATTGGAGCTTGCAATAGATATTTATTACTCTCTCTACTTACCTTTTCCATGCTTAGTTGAAGTTTCTGAAGTCCCTTTAGGAAGAAGCGAGCAGTATAGGATAGTGAAAACAATACTAACAGATGAAGAGGCAAAAAAGCTAAGGCTCTATACTGTTGCAGATAGCTTTTCATCAGTTGCTATTGGTACGCTATTTTTACTCAACCTCCTATCAGAACTCGATGAGAAAAGCGAAAAAGATTATATGCAGGGCAGCGGGAGAGGGGAGAGCGGTGCGAAGAGGCAGCAGAGAGAGCACGAGGATATGGAGGAGGGCGGCAAGAGCTTAGAGGAAGCGGTAAAGAATGCTGCTAAGAAGAGTGTAGAAGTAGCAGAAGATGTAAAGGAGATACAGAACTTTGTCTATGGATGCAAGGCTGGTGTGGGACACACCCTGAGCCTTGATGACGATGTGACAACAGTACTGAGGCTTGCCAAAAATACTGATGTGAGGAACCTTCTCAAGGTATTGAGTAGAATACCTGATATAACAAAGACTGTGAAGAAAAGAAGAGTTGGCTATCAGAGAGGAGAGATAGAGGGATACACGAGGGGCACTGATATTGAGAGGCTTGTATATACAGAGCTTGCTTACCCAGAAATCTACTTCTATATGAAGGTCGCTGAAGGTGATTTATTACTATTTGAAAAAGTAATGTATTTAACTATGGGGCCTGTGTATGTATTGCTAGATAAGTCTGGGAGTATGGATGGAAGCAAGATTCTATGGGCAAAAGCAACAACACTAGCTCTCTTCATTAGAAGCAGACTTGAAAAAAGAGCTTTTTACATGAGGTTCTTTGACTCTGAACCCTACGAGTTCATAGCTGTTAAGCCTAATGCTAAACCCAGTCAAGTTGTAAAGCTTTTAGAATATATAGCAATGGTGAGAAATGGTGGGGGTACTGATATATCAAAGGCTCTACTTACTGCATGCAATGATATAATGAAGCTCGGTTTCAAGGAGGCTAGCGATGTAATTCTAATTACAGATGGAGAGGACAGAATAGCGAAAAACCTTGTGAAAAAAGCTTTGCAGCATGCCAAGGCCAGGCTTCTCTCGGTCATGATTATGGGAGACAATGAGGACCTCAAAGCAATAAGTGATGAGTATATGAGGGTTATAAAGCTTTCAGACAAGGAGATGTTGCAAGTGATACAGAGCTAGTGCAAAATTCTTTGTATTTCTATCCTTTGCCTAGGCTCCTTAAGACCGTAAGTTGCTACCACAAGGTCTCCGTAACTCACATAGTTTAACTCCATGGCTCTTTGCAAGGTTTTTTGCAGGCCATCCTCATATTCTTGGGCTTCAACGTATAGTGGTTGAAGACCCCATAAAATGGCGAGTTTTCTCAACACGTTTGCATTAGGTGAGCCAACGTAAACAGGTATGGTTGGCCTCAATGACGAAATTCTCTTAGCAGTGTTTCCATGCATGCTAAAAACAAGAAGCTTAGCATTTAAATCTTCTGCAAGTTCTAAAACACCTTTTGCGAACATTACTGGCAAGTTACTTATACTACTCCTAGCCTTCTCCGCAATTACCTTCACATGCTTCTTCAGCGTCTCCTTTTCAATAAAGTTCGCTATTCTAATGACCCATGAGACAGCTTCTACAGGATACTTCCCTACCGAGGTCTCGCCAGTTAACATGAGGGCATCTACACCCATTTCTATGGCTGTACTAATGTCAACTACTTCTGCTCTTGTAGGCACAGGCTTCTCCACCATAGATTCTAGAAGTTGAGTTGCTACAATGACAGGTTTCCTATGTTCAAGAGCCTTGGTTACAATACTGCTTTGCAATGCGTGGATTTCTTCGAGGCCAAAGTTCATACCTAAATCTCCTCTAGCAACTAAAACAATATCACACTTCTCTATAATCTCATCTAGATTCTTTATAGCGCTCCTGGTCTCTATCTTAGCTATTATTTCAACGTCCTCTCTCCCAACTCTCCTAAGGTAGTCTCTAAGGATATCTATATCACTTCCACTCCTTACATAGCTAAGCCCTATGTAATCAAAGTTATGCTCAAGAGCAAATTTTATGTCGGCAAAATCCTTCTCACTAAGAGGGGGCAAGTCTATTTCCTTGCCATGGACAGTTACAGCTTTTCTAGATGTTATTGTGGAGTCTGTAAGCGCTGTAACCTCTACGTAATCTGGCTGTACCTCAGATACCCTCAGCCTAGCCCTCCCATCATCCATAACGAGAATGTCTCCTTCATCAATAACCTCAAAAAACCTTCGAAGAGGCACTGGAATAACCTTTTCATCACCACCCTTAGCCTCAGCGCTTAGCACAACCTTAGCCTGATCCCCCTTCTTCAAGATAACTGGTTGTTCAACTTTTCCAATTCTAATTGATGGTCCCTGCAGGTCGCCTATAAGAGCAAGAGCTTTACCAAACCTCTTTTCTGCAGATCTAACAGCATCTACATACCTTAGCCACTCTTCTGGAGTGCCATGTGAAAAGTTTATCCTGAACCCAGCCACTCCCTGTTTAACCATGTTAAAAATTGTAGCAACATCATTACTCGCAGGGCCTAATGATGCAATGACTTTTACAAAGGTTGGCATAGGCATCACCTCGGCTTATCTCAAGGAGAATAGCAAAGCTAGTATAAATGCTTAGCCCTGTCTACACTCTTTAAACAAAAGTTATGAAGCCAGAAATAATCTTTTTAAAGAAGCTATGCCTGCACTTCAACAATAATTTTCTTGGCAATACCTCTTGAAAGAGCCACAACCCTGCCGAGACCGCCTTCTAAGGCAACTATTATCTGTCCACTGCTATTTTTTAAAACCTTTACCTTAGCTCCACTTACAAACCCCATGTTAAGAAGCCTTGATTTCAGCCCAGGACCTGCATCTACTTGAACTATTGTTGCTATGGTATTTGAAGGCACTTTACAAAGAGGAATGGGCATGCATCTCCCCCTGGGCTAGGGCTTAAAACTTTGTGGAGCTTGTGTCATTGGGAAGAGCAGAGCTATTCTGTAAATGGCTAGGGATAGAGCTAGTGCTACGCAAATTACATAGATTACTATTAATAGCGTTAGCTTTAAGCTTCTTGTTTCACTATATATCGTTGCAACAGTAGCTAAGCAGGGTATGTAATACATAAAGAAGACTAGTAGTGCTAGCCCCTGAGGCAAGGTTATACCAAGCAGTTCTAAAGCTGAGCCACTTTCCTCTGCAACACCAGTTAAAATAGCTAGTGTTGCTATGAGGTTCTCCTTAGCTATAAAACCGCTAAGCAGTGCAAACCCTATTTTCCAGCTAGCTTCAGAGGACAGGTTATACAGTGGAGCTATAGCATTGCCTATAACAGTGCCAATCATAGCAGCAAAGCTTTGAGCAGGGTCTGCCACAAATCCCCTGGGCCCAAGCTTAGTTAAGCTCCACACAATAGCGACAAGAGCTACTAGTACCGTTCCTGCCCTAATTATGAAGTGCTTTGTGAGAGCCCAGCTATCCCACCACACAACTCTTATGCTAGGCGCCTTAAGTCTTGGTATCTCTAGTAATAGCTCTGGAGGGCTCTTCACCCTAAACACAGCTCTTCTAAACAGCTTTGCAGTTACGAGATACAGCAATATGCCTCCAAGGTAAAGCCCAATTACAGCCACAGCCTGGAGAAGTGGATGACCTGCTAGGAAATAGCCAATAAAAACAAGCATTACTATGAGCCTAGCTTGACACGGTATAAACGAGCTTGAAGCTATTATGCCAAACCTCTCAACATCATCGAGAGCAGCTCTAGAAGCCATAACCCCTGGTACGTTACAGCCTAGCGATATAAACATTGGGTATGCAGCCCTACCACTCAGACCAAATTTTGCAAAGAAGCTGTGAAGAGATATAGCCATGAGAGGGCCGAGCCCAGAGTCCTCTATAGCTGACATTATTGCTAGTGTTATTAGGATTAGCGGTATGAATGAGGTTACTACACCAACACCCTCAACAACGCCATCTGCTAAGAAACTTGCTAGTATAGGGTTTGAATAACCTAAAACACTATGAATTAAGCTCTTTAAGTTGTCAAAGGCTATTCCTATGAGGCCTGATATTGTGTAACTCTCTAATGCTGAAGCTACTTCTCCTTGCCCAAGAAGCTCTAAAAGTGTTGTAAATGGAAAGCCCGTGTTTATAGCAAAAGCTGTGAAAACTGCTACAAAGGGTATAGCAAGTGACAATGGAAATCCTGTAATGGGGTTTTGAAATACCTTGGGTATTGCAATAGCCTTGCCAGGCTTTTCCCTAAATCTTGTTGCATCTCCAATGTTCTTCTCTAAAAACAGCCTTATACTATTCGTAATATAATCCTCTAAATCACTTCCTATAATCTCTTTAACTCTCATAAACTCTGTGCTGTATACCTGCTCCATATTTATGTTAAGTAGCTTAGCAAGGTCTCCGTCTCCCATAGCTATTAATGTAGCAATACCTCTTAATGCAACTCCATGCCTTACCTCAGCTTTTGACTTTAAAACCTCGGTGAGCTTTGCAACAAGGGGTTCTAGAGGGCCATAATCTATGTAAAGTCCTTCATGTATTACCTCCGGAGCTCTGCCCATAGTTAATACAGTGTCTACAAGTCTTTCAATACCTTCGCTTTTTAAAGCTGAAACAGGTACTACAGGTACTCCAAATACTCTTTCTAGCTTCTCTAAATCAACCTCAAGGCCTTGCTCCTTTACAGCATCCCACTTGGTTAAGGCAATTACAACTCTCTTTGTGAGTTGAAGTATTTGGGCTAAGAGGTAAAACCCGCTAATCCCCGTAGTGACATCGACAAGTACTACAATAGCGTCCCAGTCACCCCATATAATAAAGTCCCTTGCAATCTTTTCATCAAGAGAAGTAGCTTTGAGCCCGTAAATGCCCGGCAAGTCAACAAAACATATACTCTCCCCTTTATGCACTCTAATACCGATACTCATAGCTACAGTAGTTCCAGGAAAATTGCCAACACGCTCTACTTTACCTGTAAGTACATTGAATAGCGTTGATTTTCCAACATTAGGCTGCCCAGTAACAGCAATAACATATTTGCACTTACTCCTTGGTACACTCACCAGCTTCTCACCACTTTTAGTAAGGATTTTGAAAGTGGTAAACTAATAAATTTAGATGCGTCTAAACTTATTGCTAAGAATTGAATATGTGGGCCTGTAAAGCGTCTGAATTGTTGCGAATCTCTTTAGCTAAGGTAACTCAATTGTAATTGCTATGAATTATAAGAATAGAAGTAGCTTTAGGGGTGAGGCTGGGCACTCAAGTGTTCTTAGTTAAGTTTTAATACTTAAACCAGCTTCTTGAGCTTTGAGAAAGAATGCTTACAGATCTTTATCATCTTTACCAAGCTATTGTTATAGTGCTATTCATCATAACAATTGTTTTGTTAACGTTGGAAAAACTTGAGAGACATGCAGTAGCAGTAATTATAATAGCAGTTTTGTTGCTAAGCCAGGCTATTTCTCTTAAGGATCTTGTGCGTTTTGTTGATTGGGATGTCATAGGCTTGATAATGTGCATGAATGTGTATAGTATTATCCTTGAGATTTCTGGTTTTGGTAAGTGGATTGCTTATAGAGCTGTAACCAGGGTTAAAAAGCCCTTGCTACTACTTTACATAGTGATTTTACTTAGTGGTGTCGTTAGCTTAGTTCTTGAAAATGCTGTTACTGTATTCATATTTGCCCCCATAGCTTTTGAAATAGCGTCTCTTCTAAACATAGGTACACGGGAAGTCCTCATAGGAATGGCTCTTGCCGCTGGAATGGCTGGGTCAGCAACAATGATTGGCGATCCTCCAGCAATCATTATTGCAGGACACTATAACTTAGCATTCACAGACTTCTTCATATATAGGTCAAGACCATCAATGTTCTTTATAGTATTCATACCAATGCTAATAGCAATTGCATTCTATGTTCTTCAAAACTATACACATGTATTAAGGAAGGGCTTTACTGTAGTGAAAATGGATGAAAACTTTGTAGATAGGTGGTTTGTTTTAGAGGCAACGCTTTTTCTATTCATTAAGATAACTCTTTTAAGCCTTAGAAAAGAGCTCGGAATACCACTAACATTATCAGCCATAGTGGCTTTAGGAGGGCTTTACATGACTAGGGCTATTGCACATGGTGATTTTGAGTGCGTCAAGAAGTCCCTTAGAGAAGGCATTGATTATAAGCTTCCCCTATTCCTAATAGCAATTTTTCTTCTAAGCAACTCTCTGAAGAAATATGGAGTTACAGATGTTATAGCAGATTTTGTTTTAGAGAGTGTTGGTGGAAACATTATTGCTTTAGGCGTAGCAGTATTCACTATTTCTCTATTGCTATCAGCCTTCATAGAGAACATACCTGTAACACTAACATTACTACCTGTAGTTGACTCCATAGCAATAAAAACTGGTGCGGATCCTGTGACGCTTGCGTGGGGTGCACTATCTGGTCTAACAGCTGGAGGAGGGTATACATACATAGGTAGCGGTGCAAATGTTGTAGCAGTGCACATACTGAATAGTAAGAACATTAAGACAAGTTTCACAGACTTTATAAAAGTAGCTCTATTGTTTAACATAATAAATACAGTAGTAGTCTTAGCACTCTATGCTTTCATATGGCTGTGGTGACAATTATATCATACAGCAATGCACAACAGCACATCTATTACATAATACCTTACCCCTACTATTAACATAAGGTTCTCAAATGGGGTGCTTCACCACCTTTAAGCATTGAGAGTACTGGTCATACCGCTAAAAGCTTATAAGCAGAATTGGAGAGCGGTACTACTCTTGGTGAAAGCCGAAGATTGCATCCCATAGCAATCCTATTTCTAGTAAACCTGGTAACAGTAACGCTTAAGGTTATTAGCATAACTGGTACAAATGCAACAAGCGTTTTTGTTGACATGCTTAATGACATTGGAGATGCTGTGGGGTTAGGTCTTCTTCTTCTTGGACTAAGTTATGAGAGAAGGAAGCAAAGCATTTATTACCCATTTGGTGGTCGAAGAGCAGTATACGTCTTTACCTTGCTTTCAATAATGCTCTTTTGTGGGCTGATATTTGCCATAGCGTTGTTCAAAGTCATTGCCATCTTATCAGAGGTTACTGAAATAAGTGTTGAAAGATACTCCCTATATACCTTTACCCTGGCATTTCTTACTAATGTTGTTAGTCTTGCAATAGTTTGTCGGTTTATGTTGTATGGTCTTAGAGACCCTGCATTAACAACTAGCATCATAGACTCCGCTAGTGATACAGGTGGAAGTGCAATTGCATTACTTACACTCATGATATGCAATCCTGTGCTAGATGCCATAGGAAGCCTTGCTTTAACAGGTGTAATACTTGTTTCAGCCATTAGCCTTGGATACAGATACTTCCAAGTATTAATAGGGAGAGCTCCGCCAAGAGAAATACTTAAAAAAGTCATTGACAAAATTCTCGAATTTAAGGAGATTAGAGATGTAAACGTCTTTAATGCAATGATGATTACAGAAGATGAATACATGCTTGTGCTTGAGGTTGAAGTAGATAAGGATATGGAGGTTGAGGATGCTGAGAAGCTTTCTACAAGAATTGAAGATGCTATAAGGAGGCTTGAGCCTAAGTTTAAACATATTGTTATAGAGTTTGTAGGGGAAAAAGCTGAGCCAAAAACCTATAAGGAGATTCTAAGGCAAATTGAAAGCTATAAGTAAAAACCTATATTTTGCTATACCTTTGGAGCACAACTGCAGTAAGCCCTCAGTTTGGCTCCCCAACTCACCTAGCAGTTTCAGTAATGCTTATTTACTTTTTTCTGTTAACACAATTGCTGGATGATTTATTCTAGCCAGTCTGAATGGAATGTGATGACCGGACCACGAGATGACTAAATAAGCATTATACCCTCTTTAATATGCCTCTCTACATTACTGTCTAAGAGCTTTTCTGTGTTTATGAGAAGGGCTCCGGCATACTGATTACCGTAGTAGCCCTTCATTGAGAACAATGTTAGAACCTTCTCTCCATGGTTAAACTTATAGCCATCGCAAGGCTCGTGCCCCCTGATGATTATTTTTGTACTTGTTTTTCTCAAGAGCTCTTCTGTTACTTTAAATCCCCAGAGAAGTCCTGCTCCTCTAATGAAGTTAAATTCATAGTTTTCAATATCTTCACTTGGATCACTCCACAGTACCTCCTCATAATCCTTCTCACTTACATTCACTATGTCTTCGGGATTATCATGTTTTAGTAACCTTGTTACTGGAGGTCCTCCGTGAAAGGCTATTAGCTTCTTTGGCATGTAGAGTATTAGAGGCAGTGCCTCAAATACTTTTTGAAGTATTGAGTAAAGCTCTTTTGCATTAGAAGATCCAAATGATTCTATTAGTTTTAATGGAAAATCGTGAGGCGATGGTATGAGGTGTGGCGGAGGCTCATGGTTACCTCGCAAGAGTATTACTCTATCCCTCCACTCGGTTTTTAATAATGCTAAAAGAGCTAACGTTTTTATTTGCTCATCCCCTCTATCAATGTAGTCCCCGAGAAAAACTATGTAGCCTCTGTTCCTAAGAATTTTAAATGCATTTGCTTTCTCTAGTATTGCAAGCAGTGTGTAATAATCCCCGTGTACATCGCCTATAAACAGTACATCGCAATTGCAATTCAGCTTAACATGCTTTTTCCCATCACGAAGATTTAACTCAAATAGCAACTCATTTAAAAGACTCTCTATAAGCGTCTTAAAATCTTGATAGCTCTTAGTAATTAGCTCAACTCGTGATGCATAGTTGCTAAGCTTATACACGATTTGCAACCTAGTAGTAAGGGTTTAGCACTAAAATGGGTTTATATAGATTTGCAATCATCTCCATCCATAAACTACTTCCTAGGCTTATGTTTACTCTAGCGAAATCCATAACTACTCAAAGGCTGTTAATAACTTAATGCATTTTGAGGCTATTTTTAGTGAGTCGTGAGTGCTTTAGTACTCCGTTTAAATTAAATAGTTTCTTTAAGAGTTCAGAGGATTTGTGAAGCTCTATGCCTATGATAAGAGCTCTTACAGTGTTTGTGCCTGTTCATAGCTGGAGTGTTGAAGAAATTACTAGTAGTGCTGTGAAATTGGCTGGGAAGGTGTTTGATTGCTCTAGAAGTGTAAATGCTAGTGTTTGGACTAATAGAATTGTACTTCCAGTTGTACCTTCAATATCCTTGGAGTGTAGTGATGTTGTACGTATAGCTAATGAAATAGCAAGTGTGTTAAGGAGTAGGGATGTTATGGTCGCCTTTCCCCTAGATCCTGAGCACAAGTGCCTTAAAGAAGCGGCAAGACTCTTAGCTGTAGAAAATTTGTTCTTTTCAACAGCATGTTCCACTGCAGAGTGCCTTCAGAGAGTTACTGAGGCTTTATATAGCGTTAAAGATGTCGAGCTTGAAGCTTTTACACGCTTTGCAATATCTTTTGGCACATGGCTGGAAACTCCCTACTTCCCAGCTACAGCAAATATTTCAAATATAGCTAGCTTTAGCCTTTCTCTACGCTATATAGACGCCATTGCAAGGGCTATTGCTGGAGATAGGAAAAGCCTTTACGAGTTTTTAAGAGATGTAGCTAAAGAAGCTGACACCATATCACAGTGTAGTTCTATTCCTTTTACTGGCATAGACTTCTCACTCTCCCCATGGCTAAGTAATGAGGAAAGTATTGCACTACTTGTGGAATCCTTACTTGGAGCTCCACTAGGAGCTCCAGGAACTCTAAACGTATTGTATAACCTAAGTGCCTTAGTAAAAGCATTGCCAAAAAAAGTAGGAGTTAGGCACACAGGTTTTAATGAAGTTATGCTTCCTGTAGCAGAAGATAGTGCTCTTTCTCAGCGTGTAAAAGAGGGGTGTGTTAGAGTGAGAGACTTAATTAGCTATAGCTTTGTATGTGTTGCAGGTTTAGATATGGTAGCACTACCACGTGGAACAAACATATCCATGCTTGCAAGTGATATGCTCACAGTTTACAAGGTTAAAGGTAGAGTCATAGCAATGAGGGTTATACCAACAGGTCTTGAAGAAGGGAGTGAAATTAGACTGAAGAGATTTGGCACTACATATGTAGCAAAAGTGTGACTTAACATGGCTATGCTGTATCCAGAACTCGCAGTTACGCTCATCAGGCTTAGAGAAGTGTTGAACAACATAATTGAGGAGAGGAGGAAGAATGTTGTAGAAGAGCTAGAGAAAGTAGAGTGGACTCCGCTGCCTGAAAGCAAGCCTAGCTATGGTTATAGTGTTGCTGCTGTGGATTCTAGTTTTGTGTTAATTGAGTCAAGGGTATTTCCAATATATGTTATTCAGGGGATTTCGCAGGTGTATGTATTTGATAGAGATAAAATTGTTGCAAAAGCTGCTAACAGGTTTTATGATGCTGGGGTAATGGAGTTCGAGAAAAAAGGTCCTGTTAGAAGATCAGACCTTAAAAAAGCCTTAACAATGTATGCGTATTTCCTTGAGCTAAAGTCTATGCAAAGCATCTTAAAAAGCTACTCTGCTGATGTTGCTCTCTTTGATGGCTCCTTTCTCTCCTTTATGCTAACACGAAAAGATATTGCAAAGGCTGTGAAGTTGAGAAGCATAGAAGGTGAGGTGAAGCTAGAGGATGTTGTTAACGACAAGCTAGACCTGATAGAGAAGCTTGTTGAAAGCTTTGTTACTGCCTTTATTGCAAAATCTAGCTTTGTAAACTTTTATAAGCTAGGCTATGCAGATTTTCAGCTCTTTGAGCTGGCGAAAATCCATGGCGTGAAACCGCATAACGAACCTGGGTATAGTAAGCCTGTAGATGTTTCAATAACTAGCGATTTGCTGAAGTTCCTTGGATTAAAGGCAACAGCTATACGGGGTTTTTTAGTAACGTATACTAGGTTTGGAAAAGGCTCACAAGTGTTTCAGCTTTCAGCACCCTATGTAGAGAAAAAACCTGACATTACTATATTAGTGTCTTGCCTTAGAGCATTCTCGCCTGCAGGATACCCGCTACCTCTTGAAACTGTGCATAGATTGAGTAAGTTATCCAAAAAGGCTTTGAAAGGATTCTTCAGCAAAATAGGTGTACCTACGTTATCTGGTAGAGAAATTTTAGAAATTAGCTAAGTTAATTAGATAAGCACTTTGCGTGTCTTAAAATATCTTCAACATAGCTCCTGAAGTATGGATAAGGCATAAATCCTATTACTGTATCAATAGCTCTCCTATTCATAATAGTTACTGTGGTTGGTGTAGAATACACACCAAATATCTCCGCTACCTCTGGTACGTAGTCAGCATTAGCCTCTACAAATGCTGCTAGCCCGCTAAACTCCCTAGCAACCCTAGCGAAAATAGGTTTAAACATTTTACAGTAAGGGCAAAGAGTTGTTGTAACTAATACAAAAACTACTTTACACCGAGATAAAGCATCTACAAGCTCTTCATAACTTCTAATAGACTTAAACCCGATAAAAGCTCTGCAGCACTCAACTCCTTTCATATCATTAGATCTTTTTATAAATTCAACTGAAATCTTATCAAGCACTTCTTTTACCTCAGGCTCTACCTCAGTCCCACTTCGCTCCAATACACACACCACAGAACTCTACCTTTAGCTAGGTTTAAAAGTTCTTGCACTATGAAACAGCAATGAGAGTGCCTGCAACACACATCTATTGTTATGCTACATACTACATATTAAGGATTTAACCAGATACATTTCTTAGGAGCTGCGAGAGGTTTTGGAGTGCCTATGGCAAGGTCTCTGCTTGAGTGCATTACATTAATAGACTCTATCTCTCCCTCTATACAACTATTTGAAACCAGAACTAGGTATGCTGATTTAACTAGCCTTGCCAGTAGGTATTACATTGTTGTACACGATGTCCTATACCCTGTTGCAATAGAATTTGATACACCCCTAACACTACGCGTTTTCCTGGAACCCATAACCACTCTATACATTCAGGAAAACCAGGTGTATGCTCATATAAAAGCAGACTTTGAGAATAGATTTAGAGATTTTAATTTAAGTAGAATTCCAGTTATTAATGTAAATGAAAGTGAAAAGCTAAGTGTGCTTGCAGCCGTATCCATAGCAGATAAAATCGTTTCTATACCTAGTGAGCGAAACCTATTAAAGGTCTTGCCGGGAAGTCTAAGAACTTATGTTGAAGTAGCTATTGAAATGTTTAAAACAGAAAAAGAAAACAGAAAGGAGAGAGCATTTATGGAAAAGGAAGTGCTTACTCAGAGGAAGATTCTTGAATACATACTCTGGCTAAATAAGTCACCACATGAAACAATTAAGGAGGTGCGATATATACAAGGCCTTACAGTAAAGGCTTTGCAGATACGTTACGCAAACTTTGATATGGAGGTAAAAAGCTCTGCGAAAACAGGCTTTATAGAAGCTATAAACTATGTAGAGAAGTTGTTACCAATAAGTACACTAATGTACATAGAGAGAAATACAGTAAAAGCCCAGAAAATACTCAGTATAACTACTTCAATACTTTAGATACACTCTCTAACTTTCCCTCACCTCTAGTGGAATTGCTGATGTGGTAGCCGCTTTCATATTACCTACTTCATCAATTATGTAAAACTTTAGAGGCATTACAATAAATTCAACATCAGTTTCTGCTTTCAAATGCATAATGTATAAGTGTTAGAGCTAACAATGTAACTTCATGTAATTGTGTACAATAGCGCCTGCAATCATTGCTTTGTTTTTGAGGCCAGTATAAGTTTTCCCACAGTGTGGAATCCTCTTCCTAATCCGTGATGTAGAGGGCTAGCTTTATCGAATTTCCAGCCCCACTCAGAGACTGCATCTGGTTTTGCATAGTAGTCTAAAACTTCAAAAATGTAAAGTGCTGTCTCACCAACGTCAACCCTGTTCATTACTCTACCCTCTATCCAGCCTATAGCGTCTAGCCATATTGGTGCCGCGACTTTGTTTGCTTTTTCGAGTCTGAGGTTAAACATCCTTACCTTATCTACTGCTCTTCCGCTAATTGTTCCAAGCCCGTAGACTATATTTACATGTTCTTGAGAAGGTATGTTGAAGGTGGCTTCCTTAGAGTATTCAATGCATGTGAATGTGTAGTTTTCTTTATCTATTGCAACAGCTAGCGCTGCAGGCTCTTCAGATACTGGTGTTACCCAAGAGGCAGGCATGGCATTAGCCTTCCCACCTTCGCAAAGAGTTACTATCACTACCACAGGCCTTGGATGAAGAAGGTAGTAAAAGCTCCTAGGTCTCAAAATGCCGCTCATCATTTTCACCTTTGTTGGAGACTTCGCTCTTTAGGGCATAGAGGTATTTTAATAAAAAAGCTTATAAACATCTTGATACAGCACCCGCACATGAAGTTGGGTGTAGGCAAGCTTAGCAGGCTACAAACCCACGCCTCCCCAAAGCTGGCGACAGGGCCTGAAACCACGATGCCGTACCCATGAGGAGCACTCGACTTGTGAGATAAAGCCCCAGTGAGCGCAGAACCCAGCCACTCATGGCGAGAGCCGTCAGCATGGACTAGACTATGAGCTCGCTATACATGACAGCGTCCATGTTAAGCATGTATGCAATGTCTCTGAGCTCCTCAATCCAGTCCCCAATCAAGACCACATGGTGGTTTGCTGGAGCATACCTCGGAACAACCTCTATTGGCGTATCAAACTCTATAACCATTTGCATTCTGCAAGCACCATATGTTAAGAGCCCTGATTTCACAACCTTGCCTCTCTCCATGAATAGTGCTGAAAAGTCTCTGTCAATGGATACTAGCGTTACAACATTGCTTTCAACCTCTCCTACTATAGCATAGGGTGCAGAAGTCTCAAAGTGTTGCATCGCCGTCGCCTTCCCTTTAAGAAGGTCAAGAGCTATGGTGCAGTGTGCAAACATGGCTCTATTGGATTTGAAGGAAATAGCGTTTCCTATCCACCCACTTTTCTTCGTTAAGGCCCTTGCTAGCATCATGCCTAGTGCTGCTTGGAGATCAGCTTCACATGTTGCTACAGTGCCTTTGCTGTTCAGCAGTGATAAGGGTATGCAGGGTGTGATCCCATACTTTAGTATAAATGGAAAACAGTCTATAGAAATAGCGTTGTATCCTTTCTTTACCAGCTCTTCAAAAGCTAAAAACATTCTTGCAACTCTTTCTAAAGCTTGCTTAGAAGCTTCAAACTCAAAGCTCTTTTCGATTTCAAGAACAATCTCCCTCACCTTATCACCACTAGCTACATTCATCATAGAAGCGAACTGCTCTAGAGGAATGATATCTACAGTAGCATCGAATCGGGACTCAAATGTTTCCTCAACCTCACCCTTATCCCTATCAGCAACTATGGCTACTTTAGAGCCTACAACTTGTGCAACACTCCTAGCCACACTCATAACCTTATCCACAGCATTTTCACAATCAAGAGAGTAGTACTCTTCACACCAGTAAAGCCCTGCCACAATCCCCTCTCGCTCCAGCTTAGCCCTAGCAGAAATTGCTGAAGCAAGACTGTTGTGCTCACTATGTGCCATAATAAACAGCTTGTCAATAGAGCCACTAGTAGCAAACCTAAATACAAGATTACTCGTACCACCAGTTAATACAAGAGCTATGGGGAGGAACTCCTGATACTTCTTACCAAGGCTTTCTGCCTCCTCAAAGCTTGTTATAATACCACTATGAAAATCTATGCCATACCTACCAAAGTGCTTTCTGAAAACCTCTAGCACATTAGCATAATACTCCTTCCCGTGAATCTCAGAAGCAAAGGGAACAACAATTATTGGCTGCATTAGGGAGTCACAAAGTATGAAGAAGTGCATAGGGTTTATAAGGGTTTCCCGAGGCAAAGAAAATGAGCGCCTGCCTTAAGGAAGCGCCATTGCAAGTTATAGCTCTAAGAGCATTATTAAGTTAAATATCTTTCTCCACTACCACATCCCTGCCCACAGGTATGTCTAAAACAAGCTTCGCCCGTACACAGCCTTGGCAATATCCAGCAATAATACTCCTATATTGAGGTTCAACAGCTTTTGCAAACACCTTAAAGGCGCTGTTGCTGAGCAAATCCTTATGGAATACTACAATTCCTTCTTTCACTACATACCTGTGAAACCCTCTAGACTCCTCACCTGGCTTACTTGCAACAGCAACCCTTCTACACTCCATATTAGCTCTTGGGGCTGTTTCAGTCTTCATAATCATTTGCAACACTCATATTCATTGATGTCTAACACCTCTTAATGATGGAGGCTTATAAGCTTCTGTAGTTTACAAGTCTAGTCAGTGACCCCGGGTTTCCGAGACCCGTAGGGCGGTGAGCCACTAGGCAACTAGTGGTGAGCCACTGCGGTGAGGGGGCTCGGGGAGGCCGTTGAGAAGCAGATGGTGAGGAGCTGGAATCAAGAAGATGAAGACAATGAATCGCCATCTGCTGAGAAACGGTTAAAAAGCAGAGCTCTATCCTTGCACTCCTAGCCTTTGGTTTACCCCTATACTCCTCAACAACTCTGTACAGCCCAGCCTTATCATCAAACACAACTTTCTTTTCGCGAGGAGCTTCAAAGGCCCAATGAACTAAAGCCTCATATCCTTCTGTACTAACTTCAACTCTACCAACAGCTTTTTCAGAATTAGAATGTGCGATAAGTTCAATAGCTGTAGAGGGAATTTTTGAGGAGTCGAGGCAGAGGACGTAGATGCCCTTGTACTTACCAGCACTAACTCTGAATCCGGGAGCTAAAGCGAGAATCTCATTACTTTGATTAACATAGATGTAGAAGGGGTTGTTGCAGATAGAATTCACATTAACTTTAGAAACTTCTTTTACCTCTTTTCCACTTACATTGAATTTGCAGGAGTAGTACCTTGACCTACCAGAACTCTTCCATAAGCATTTCACACTCACATAACCAAGTTCAATAGGTATTGTCTCTGGCAAAACAAGCTCTCTGTCTATAACGTGTAAGCTGGTTACAAACCTTCTCAATACCTTCTCTCTTTGTAAGCGAATTGCAAACGAATAGACTATAAGAATTGCTACCACAACGATCATAATAATGAAAATGATCATAGTGATGCCAAGCATGGCAAAAATGTGGTGCAATGTGCACACTTTGAAATCTTTACAATATCTACATATTTTAAACTTGTTTAAAGATAGCATTAGGTGTGAACTCTACTGCAAGGAAAGTATTGAAGGTATTAATGCAAATGCATTACTTATTGCTGAAATGGGGATCTTGGCATGGTTTTTGTTAGAGTTAATGTAGCTAGGGTTCAAGACCTAGCAATTGCTGTTAATTCTTTGGGTAAAGAAAAGGTTTTACTATTTGAGGATATAGATCCTCAGTACAAAGCTATCAAAAGGGTTGTGGAGATTTGTGAAGGTTATGCTCCTCTGCTTGTTGTTCTTAATGCATTGGTTAGCTATAGACTGTCTATGCGCGGTGAAGATTACTGGACCAGGTTTTCAGACTATGTTATACAGTACTGTACAGACATGGGTTTGACTCTATCTGCAGATGAAATTGTGAAAAAATTTATTGAGAGGTTTAACAGGGTTATGCTTAGGCAAAAACTTTCTAGAGTCTTTAAAGTTGTAAGGTGTAAAGGTATTTTAGAGGCTATTGAATTGTTTTCTTTAACTGATGTTTGGAAAAGGCTTAGCCAGTGCCTCAATACCAACCCCAGTTCTAAAACAGCTGTCTTTGCCATTAAGATGCTATACTACACTCGAAAAGCTCTTGGCGAGAAAGTGAATGTTCCCATAGAAATTCCTATACCCGTTGACAGCAGAGTTGCACTAGTAACATACCTTTCTGGAGCTCTAGAGGTCAGGGGCGTTGGTATTAATAGAAAGCTCTTGCTAAAGTACTCAAATGCTATTAGAAGCGTGTGGAGTGAGGTAGCCAGGTTATCAGGAATACCTCCGCTAAATTTAGATGCTATGGTTTGGTACTTTGGAAGATATACAGATTTGAATAGCCGTAGTGAGGTGCTAAAGAAGGTGCTTAACGAACTTAGCGGTTTGCTGAGTGAAGGCGACGTTAAGATGCTCATTGACAACATATTTTACTTATTACCCAAGTAGCTATATGTCAACAACAAAAGTTGCATACCAACTCTCATTTTCTCTCCAAATCCTCATCTCATGATAAGTAACAGCCTTAACGACAGTTCTAGGCTCATGCCTTCCTTGCTCAAATTCCTCACCTTCAGCAACACCCTCAACACAAACCTGCTTCTCACCCTCAGAAACCTGCTCATAAACCTTGCTAACCCTAAACTTGCCGAATACAAAGTTTCTACTATCATGATAAAATAGAAGCTCTTCAAGCCATCTGTATAGCGCGTTTTCTAAGTCAAAACCGCAAACAGATATGGCTATTCTCTCCCTTGACTCAACCTTGTTAGTATCAGTAATAACCTCAAACATTCCTCTAGCAGCTTGCTCAAACAGCTCCTCCAAGTTCCTTCCCCAAGCCTTTATTAAAACATCAGCTGTGTGCTCAAGGTGCTCAAAACCCATGAACACTTCTCACCAGGATAAATATGAATTAGAATGAGTTATAAACATTACAGGAAGCAGACGGAAACTTAAACAAAAGACTTTTAGCCTTCTTTAAAATGTGAAAACATTTGGTAGCAATGCTATGGCTGTGGAGCTTCTGTGTGACGATTACGTAAAAACTCACTCCTATAGATACTGCAGGGAGGTGTGTGCAGAGAGAAGTTTTAATAAAGAATCTTTTGAAACGTGTGTTGAGGAGTGTGTTAAACGAGTTGAGAAAGAGTGTCAATAGCTAAAGCAAAAACGCTTCTAGCAATCCTAACCATAACTCTCTGGCTAGTAATGTCTATTGCTAAACCTTACAGCATTTCTTCTATTGAAGAGCTTGGAGTTATTGGAGCTCCTAATGCTATTTGCATACTTAATCAATTTCTTTACATCTTTGGCTTTGAAAACTCATCTGGATACCCGAAGGCATATGCTATGGTAATTGACACTGCAAGAGGGGCTATTGCTAAGGTATTTGTAGGGTCCTTTGGCGGGTTTTACAGCTGTGCTACACACAGGGGTAGGGTATATGTTGTGGGAGTTGCGAATACATCTAGCACCTCAACCTCATGGCTTATAACAGTATTTGATGAAAAGCTGAACATTGTTAAAAATGCTTTGCAAGCTTTTTCCCAGGGCGTTGATGTAGCTATTGATATTGCTATACTTGATGAAAGACTCTACATCGTAGGTATTATTAATAAGAGTGGCTTTTCATTGATAAGGATTGAGAAGAGGTTAGCAGATAACCTCGCATTAGAGTCTTCACTTAACATTTCCATAGGCTTAGGTAAACGCATTACCCCTCGCATTACTGTGTTTAGAGATGGCATTGCACTTGGGTACACACTTGACGATACAACACACATCATCTTATTATCTCGCGATTTAAAGTTGTTAAACAAAGTAGTGCTAAGGAGCAGGTGGAGCCTTCTTAGCCTTGCAGCTACTGATGCATGTCTATACCTAGGTACAACTGAAGGTGTTGTAGAGATGTGTGAGGGTTATGCAAAAGCCTTTCACTATGCAAGTGGAGGAAGCGTTGTGAGTATAAAGCAACTTAATTACGGTATTGCTGTGCTTATCTTGGTTCCCGACATGAGTAACTTTGCTACTGCTGAATTAAGGCTCTTAGACGAGGGGCTTAGATTACTGCATAGAGAAGAGCTGGGCCGTGGCTATAGGTATCAGCTATATGTAAAGCCAGTGGAGCTAGTAGGTGATAGAGTCTTTATAGCATTGGCTAAAAGAGGCTGGGTCTTGAAGAACACAACTATAGCTCCTCAGCAGTCAGAGATAGGCAGAGCGATGTTTACAGCTCCGGCAGAGGTAATTGTTTTAATTGTGTACGCCTTAGCCACAGCGATAGCAACTATCTATGCTTTTAATGTGTGGAAAGGTGCTAAATGTAAGTGCTTTTAATAAGACCTTTGTGTAAAGACGTAGCAATGATTACCCCATCAACACCAGCCTCACCGAGCTTTTTAACTTCTTCAATACCCGAAATGCCTCCTCCGACAACCAGCCTTCCCCTATAGAACTTCTTAACCAGTTTGACAATTTCTACATCAAATCCCTTCATAGTTCCAACTCTCTTCAGATTAATGACTAGAAGCGTTTGAGGCCAGCATCCCAGCTCCCTATACCTGTTCAGCACACTCTCTATAGGCAGTATCGTATTTGCAAACTTTACTTCCCTCTCAACCATATCTAAGCTTGAAACCCTATTGCATATGAGCTTTAGCTCTTGAGGGTAGAAGAGATACTCAGTCCCTATAACAAAGCACAGCCTCTCACCATTGTTTTTTAAAATGCCTTTTCTTCCAATATCTGCAAAAACCCTAAAACCCCTTTTCACAGCGTACTCAATAACACTCCAATTTTCACCTGTATTCATTATAGAGTCGAGATCTGCTATATAGATTTCATCAAAACCTAGTTCCCAAAACTTGTCTATAAAGCACTTTGGCTCTGGAGAAGAGCATACAGCGCTGTTAACAAGTGGTTTGTATTCTTCTCTAACACCCTCTACGGCGTGAACAACAAGCCCCTTCATTACATCGAGAACAGGTATGACCTTAACAGGCATTGCGCGGGCCCTGCTATAGAAAGTTTATATGCTTAAAGTTTTTATGAGTTCTTAAAGCATTCTGAGGAGCTGTAACATGGCTTTGCCTACAGGTTTCACGAGGCTAAAGGTTTGTAGTGTTGAAGAAATGAGGAGAATTGATGAAGAGGCTGTAAAGAGATTTGGGCTTTCTCACGAGCTTCTCATGGAAGATGCAGGCTCTGCCATATATAGCTTAATACTTCGTGAAATAGGCTTGCAGGGAAAGAGATTTTGTATTGTTGCTGGTACTGGTAATAATGGTGGTGATGCTCTCGTAGTTGCAAGAAGACTTTATGCTAGTGGGGCAAGCGTTGAGGCATTTATTGTAGGCGACATCACGAAGTTCACAGAACCTGCTAAAAAGAATTTCGAGCTTGTAAAGGCTATGGAAATACCCCTGCACATAATTCAAACTGACAATGATGTCAAGTTGTTTACCGAGAAAGCCAGGGAATGCGATGTTTTTGTGGTTGGGCTAATTGGTATCGGGTTAAAGGGTGAGGTTGCTGGTGTTAGAAGAGGTGTTATTGAGGCTATTAATAGCCTCAATAAAGTTGTTATTAGCGTTGACATTCCTTCAGGTATTGGAGGAGACAATGGGAGGGTTTACGGTGTAGCTGTGAAATCAGCTTACACTGTCACCTTTGGGTTGCCTAAGTATGGAAACATTCTGTATCCAGGGTACTACTACTGTGGCAAGCTTTACGTCTCTCACCTATCGTACTCGCCACAACTTCTAAATTCTGATGAAATTAGAGTTGAGCTTAACTACCCAGTGCCACCTCCAGAGAGAGTTAAGTGGGGGCATAAAGGAACCTTTGGAAAGTTTCTCGCTATAGCAGGTGCAAGATACTACTACGGAGCTCCTTACTACGTAGCATACTCGTTCCTAAAGGCTGGTGGTGGATACTCAAGATTAGCAACACCAAAATCTGTAGCACCCTTTATAGCTGCAAAGAATAGTGAGATAGTGTTCATACCCCTGGAAGAGACTGAAGAGGGGTCAATAGCTATGAAAAACCTTGACACAATTCTCAGAATTGTAGACGAGTTTGATATAGATATTGTTGCAGTAGGCCCGGGAACCTCATTGAATCCAGAGACACAAGAGCTTGTCAGAAAACTTGTAGAAAGTATTAATAGACCCGTCATTGTGGATGGAGATGGAATTACAGCTATCTCCAAGGACCTCAGTATTGTAAGGAAGAGAAAAGCTCCGACAATAATAACGCCACACCTAGGGGAATTCTCAAGATTAACACAACTAAGTATACAGCAAATTCTTGAAGACCTCATAGGGGTTTTGAGAAAGACTTGCATAGAGCTAAGTAGCTACATTACGCTAAAGGGAGCACACACCCTAGTCTGCAGACCTGATGGCTATATATACATAAATATGACTGGAAACCCCGGAATGGCAAAGGCAGGCATGGGAGACGTTCTTACAGGAGCTATAGCGGCAATGTATGGTATCGGCTATAGAGACCTTGGAGAAGCAACAAGAATGGGAGTTCTCGTACACGGGCTAGCAGGAGACTTAGTAGCAAAAGAGATTGGAGAAGACGGAGTAACACCAGATGATGTAGTAGAGTACTTGCCGAAGGCAATTAAGATCCTTAGAGAAGAGCCTAATAAGATAGTTGATGAGTACTTCCCCAAGATAATATAACAGCTATTTTATGCTAAAAGACATTAGAATGAGCTTTAAACATTAGCGCTTTTTAGAATATGATAAAGCACTGCCCTCGTGTTGGGAGCAACACTAAGAATTAAAAGCATGAATACATATATTGCCTAGCTCTTGCCTAAGGATTTTCACAGGTGTCTTAAGCATGTTTGTTTACAAGACTCAGCAAAGGGTTTTCGAGATTGGTGGTGTAAAGGTTGGGAGTCAAGCTTTTGAAAATCCGCCTGTTTTGATAGGCACAATATTCTACCATGGCCATAAAATTGTTTTTGACGCTAGAAAAGGTGAGTTCGATAGGGTTAAGGCAGAGGAGCTTGTCAAGGCTGTTGAAGACGCCTCATCTAAGACTAGGATACCTGCGATGATTGATGTAACTGCTGAAAGTCCTGAGGCTATGGCTAAGTACCTTGAGTTTGTTGCTAATATAACGAAAATGCCCATTTTAATAGACTCTACGTCTATTGATGTTGCTAAAGCTGGTTTTCAGTTTGCCAAAGAGGCGGGGATTTTAGAGAGGGTTGTATATAACTCTGTTACAGCCAGGTCTAAGGATGAGGAGTACAGGCTTTTGCAAGAATATGGAATTAAATCAGTGTTGGCTCTCCTCTACACGGATAGGGTTATAGATGTGGATGCGAGAATCAAGGCGCTTGATGTAATACTTTCAAAAGCAAGTGCATATGGTGTTGAGAAACTTCTTGTAGATACCTTCGTAATAGATATACCGAGTCTTTCAGCAGCCTGCAGAGCTATGATGGAGGTTAAGGCGAGGTATGGTTTGCCAGTTGGTATGGGGGCGCATAATGCTGTGTCTTCCCAGAAGAAGGTGTTTAAGGAGAGGTTTGGAGCTGAGGGGTACAGGGCGTGCGAACTAACTGCAAATGTTATGCCAATTGTGCTAGGTGCGGATTTTCTACTCTACGGACCTGTGGAAGTTGCTAAAGAGGTTTTCTCAGCTGTTTACACAGTACACACAGCATATAGGTATTTGACTAGGAGAAAAGAGAGCTTAATCCAGCTATAGGTTGCATTGCTGTGAGGGTACTGGTGGCAGAGTACTTAGTTACTTGCTTTAGAAAAGATATGGCGGAGCTCTATAGTGATATACTCATTGAAGGCTATGCAATGGCTCAATCGCTAGGAGATTTATTAAGCTGGGCGGGGCTGAGTGTAACCACTTCTGTGAGTAAGGATCTTAAGCAACATCTATACTTTACTAATTCTATTGAAGTAAACCCTCAACAGTGCATTAGTGACTTAGAGAGAGCTTCTAGACATTTTGACTATGCTGTTGTAGTAGCTCCTCCAAGAGAGCTTATAGAGATAAGCAAATCCCTACACACACAGCTTTTACAACCTCCACATCAGCTTATAGAACTGCTCTCAAATAAGTACACAGCAGTTCAAAGCCTTAGAGAGTGCGGCATAACTGTGCCCAGTACAAAGCTCATTAAAGCTCATGGAGGCGTAGATGAGGAGAAAATAACCCTGCCCGCGGTACTAAAGCCAGCATTGTTAACAGGAGCAGCATGCATTGAAGTTGTTAAAAATGCTAGTGAACTGGCTGAGGCCTTGCACAGTGTTGCGAAATGCTCTTCAGAGTCTGAAGTTGTTGTACAGGAGTTTGTAGAGGGGGTTCACGGAAGCATACTTGCATTCTATAGTACTAACAACGTTAAGCTCTATTCAGCAAACCTTCAATTCATTAGCTCTACTAATAGAGAGCTAAAGTTCTCCGGAGGCTTAACACCTTTAAGAAGCAAGGAGTTCAAGGCTCAAGCTAAAGACGTTGCTAGTAAGCTAAAAAAGTGCTTCCCTAGTCTCTACGGCTTTGTTGGTATGGATGTTGTGTGGAGCAGTGGAAAAACCTTTGTAGTGGAAGTCAATCCAAGGCCGACAACAACAATAGTTTCACTAGCTAAGCTCTTTCAAGAGCTTCCCCAAGGCACCTTGAGAAGCGTCATACTTGGAGATAGCGTTGCTTATGCTGGAGATATTGTAGTGAGTTACTCGTACTATGTAAAAGTGAAAAGCTGGATAAAGCCCCCTCCTAGCGTATATGAAGAGTTAATATCTTTTCCACACTCAGATTACGTTATTGTTGTGGGCAAGGCGCAAAATCCTTTACTGGCTTTAGATAGAGTTAAAATTTTTGTGAAAAACCTTGTATATAATCTTGATGCGGTGCTTTTAGCTGAGGCCCAGACCCATGGCTCCTAAGCTACTCGTCTCTGTAAAGGCTTTAAACGAAGTTTCAGAAGCTCTTGAGGGTGGAGCAGATATTATAGATATTAAGGACCCTTCTTCAGGTAGCCTTGGGCTTCCAAGAATTGCTATAGTGAGAGACATTGTTAAAGCTGTTAAGGGAGTGAGAGAGTGTAGTGTTGCCATAGGCGACCTACGTAAATACACTCCTGAAATAGGCTATGTAGCAACAGCTCTAGACGCTTTTGTAAACTACATTAAAGTAGGGATAGCAACTGGAGATCCAAAAGATGTTGAGGGTATTGTGAAGGAAGCTATTGAAAATACGTCAAGAGCAAAAGTTGTGGTAGTAGGCTATGCAGACTATGCAATACATGGTAGTATAGAGCCTCTGCAACTCATTGACTACGCAACAAAGCTTAGCGTTCACGGTGTCATGATTGACACTCTTAGCAAAGGATCTTACACAACTCTAGATATTCTTCAAAAAAGCTACCTACAAAAATTTGTTGAAAAAGCAAAAAGCAGCGGATTGCTTGTAGCAATAGCTGGAGGCATTGAAAAAAGCCATATAGGAATGCTAACGGAGCTGGGATTCGATGTCATAGGAGTAAGAACAGCTGTGTGTATAGGTGGTAGAAATGGTACAGTGTCAAGAGAACTTGTAAAAGAGCTGAAAAAAGCCCTAACGAGTAAGCCAAATACACTATGAATCTACCTTGTCATAAAGATGCACTTCAAAATTCTTGCTATTATTTATAAACATAACCATGACCATCAATGCAATGCCATATATTTCTAAAATGCTATTGAGAACCATCCTACAAGCACATTCATAAACACGGCAATTGTAACATAAAAATCTTGCCTTTTAAGGCTGGAGGAGACTCTAGGCTCATTTAAGACTCTAAGAAACATGCTTTTTAATGCTTGTTCAAGTCCTTTTAAAGCTCTTAGGTAAAGGTAAAAATAAACGTGGTAATAGAGGTCAACTATTATTATCCTGTTATTATCCAAGTTAACCCATCGCTAAACTTATGAGTTAGCTAAGAAGTGAAAAGCTTGGTGTTATGGAAGTGAAGGAGGTTGTTAAAGTGCATAGAAAGGGCGTAATTGTATTGCCTAAGAATATTAGAGATGCTCTTGGCGTTAGAGAGGGCACACTACTTGGGGTAAGGGTTGAGGGTAATAAAATTGTTCTTAAACCTTTAGATATGTGGGATAGGGTGTGGAAGTACTATATTAGCAAAGCAGAAGAGGCAGAGATAGTTAGGTAGTGAGGAGGGTGAATTCTGGAAAGCAAGAGAATTGATAGAGTAATCATTGATGCCTATGTAATCCTTGCCATGGCTTATGGCGAACTTAAAGAAAACCTCGTAAAATCAATCTCATTAAATTTACCTCATATGCTTAAAGAAGTAAAGCACTATATTGTTGAAGGTATTATAGCTTTGTTAAGGTTGTGAGTTTTTGAGATGCTGTATGAGTAGTAGCGCTAGGTTTAGAGAGGTTTTCAAGCTTATTTACATGCTACGCCAGCGTGATAGAAGCAGGACTGGAAGTAGGGATATTAGAGATGCATTGAGGCTAGCTTTTTTAGCTAGAGAGCTTATTGGTACTTATATTGAGGTGGTTGAGTGGAGAAAGAACAGGGTTCTGAGGCTAAAGAGGTAGGTAGGAGCCTTATTGTTAATGAAATGTTAAAGGTGTTTGAGGAAGATGTTTTACCAAAGCTAATGGCAATTTCTGAGGATACTAAGAGGTATCTCTACTTTGTTGCATGGCTAAACACATTTATTGAGAGAAGAGGGCTTGGTAGAATTATTGTTACAAGGGGTTTTGCTGTCGAGGTCTATACAGCGAGAATATATAGAACTATGGATGTTGATATCATAACTGAGAAGTGTAAAGATGTTGTTGAGGAGTTTTTGAAGAGGTTTTATGAAAGAATTGGCAGAGGGTATTTGCCAACATATGAAATACTTTCGCTTAAGTCTATAGACATAGTTTCAACTACTTACACTAGAAAAAGACAGCCTGCTAAAATACTTGTAGATAGTCTTTATGTCTACCTTGACCCGATAGAGGATCTCATAGCTATATACTTAGCTGGCTGGAAGCACCGGAACTCTACAGAAGATAGAGATAAAGCGCTTTGGCTTTTAGCCACATGGAAAGAGAAAATCGATTGGAGCTACTTAGAAAGCTTATGCCAAGAGGGAAGGGTTTTGGATAAACTTAATGAGCTCATGGAAATTATTAAAAGCATATAGCGAAACACTACATTCTCATTACTAAGTGTGTGTAGTGCATAAATTCAGCTGGTTTTGCTAAGTGTGATATAGTGAATGTAAGTGGTGTTACCATGGCTAAGATAGTTTTCCTCGGCGTTGGAGGCTGGATCTCGGATCCCTTACTAGGATACACATCTTTTGCTATTGTTAATTCAAAGCGCAAGTGGATTTTAGTTGAAGCTGGAGAAGGGGTGTTTAAATCTATGCGTGTCTGCGGTCTTAGATTAGGTGAGGAACTTGCTGGGGTTGTGATTAGTCATAGGCACGGAGATCACACTCTAGGTATACCTACACTGCTTCAAATAGCTAAGCACATGGGCTTGAAAAAGCTAAGAGTAGTGTCAATAAGGGATGTACTAGCAGCTGTACTACAACTTGTAGAAGCTTCTGGCTCTCAAAATACGCTAAGTATTCTAGACCTTGTAGAGGTGAGGCCTGGGGAAAGGATTAGTCTGGAAGACTTTGAAATAGAGTTCACAGAAGCTGTACACACTCTTCCAAGCGCCTCAATTAAAATTTATAGCGAGGGAAAGTGCATTATATATAGCGGGGATACAGCTTACAACCCAAAGCTAATACAATTTGCAAAAAACTGTGACATGCTAATACACGAAGCCTCTGGATACAGCGAGGAAGCACATAGATATGGGCACAGCACTTACCAAGACGCCATGGAAATAGCAACCAAAAGTAATGTGAAAAAGCTTGTACTTATACATTTCTACCAATGGCCCAACCCCATAAAAACCCCAATACAGAAAGAACTAGAGATCCTAGTACCCCACCCCTGTCAAGAAATAGAACTTTAAACAACATCACAAAACAAAACACCTCATACTTTAAACATGCCCAAGCACACGGCAAAGCGCAGCTCATTCATCTACTTTACGTGCTTTCTGTTTTAGACTTGTAGTCGCTTTTTTGGTTAGTGTGAATAGCTCGATTTTACACCACATTTCTTCAAAGGTGTGGGAATGTTATGAGGGCGCGGCTTTTGAGGGGTATTGTTGGTATTGAAGCAGCTATAGTCTTGATAGCATTTGTTGTTGTAGCTGCTGCACTAGCCTTCGTAGTACTTAACATGGGGTTTTACACAACCCAGAGGAGTAAGGAGGTTATGGGCCAGGGATTGGCACAAGCAAGTAGCGCACTAGAAATAGATGGAACAGTACTAGCAAAAGTAAGTGGTAATAAGCTTGTTTGCGCAGTAATACCAATAAGGCTATCAGCAGGTCAAAAAGACGTTGACTTAACACCAGGAAAATCAGACATAGCTGTGTGGATAATAAACAAAAGTGGTTTAACAACAGCTTACAATAAGAGTAACCAGGCTATAACAAATCAGCAAAACTTTGACATTGACAGCCTATGTAATGCAGCTGAAGGTACTTGGAGTGGTGTTGCAGTGATATGGAGAAATCCAAACAATGGTGACAATGTGTTGCAAGCAGGAGAAAAAGTACTAGTAGTAATAAACTTTGGAACACTCGGAACTAAACTTAGAAAATTTAGTAATGGGCTAGATCCGTACGACGTATTCAAGGTTGAGATTAAGCCACCAATAGGCTCAGCACTAACAGTAGAGAGGCAAGTACCAGCATCACTAGCATACACATACCTAGACCTAGGGTAAGCTAGAGGTGCCACTCTTAATTTAAACAAAAACTATTTTTATTTTTGTTCAAAACTTTTTTCAACACTATTTCTCGGTATAGAGCCAGCACTTTATCTTTCTGTTCTCTATAGATATTACCGGAGGTTCTTTATTTTTACAGAGTTGTATTGCGTATGGGCATCTTGGGTGTAGTCTACAGCCCTTTGGAGGATTTGATGGGTCTCCTATTTCTCCCTTTAGAACAACTTTTTCTATTTTTAACTCTTCTGCTAGTGGTATTGCTGATAAGAGGGCTTTTGTATATGGGTGTAGGGGGTCTTTCACAATGTTTCTCGAATTGCCTTCTTCTACTAATTGCCCCAAGTACATAACGCCAATTCTTTGAGCCAGCAGGCTCACCAATGCTATGTCGTGAGATATGAAGAGTAGTGCTTGGTTAAGCCTCTTTTGAAAATCTGATATGAGTTTAACTATAGAGGCTCTTATAGAGGCGTCGAGGTTGCTTGTGGGCTCGTCAGCAACTATGTAGTCAGGCTTTAAAATCATGGCTCTAGCTATGGCAACTCTCTGAAGCTGTCCTCCACTTAGTTGCTGTGGTCTTCTTGATAAGTACTCTTCTGCAGGTACTAGCCCAACTTCTACAAGAATCTTCTTAGCTTCCTCAACAGCCTCCTTCCTATCAATGCTATTGTGAGTTAGAAGAGGCTCTACAAGAGCTTCTTCAATAGTGTAAAACGGGTTTACAGAGCTGTAGGGGTCTTGAGGTATTAACTGCATTCTTCTTCGCAATTTACGTAAAAACCTTTCAGGAACATTTGTAATGTCTATTCCGTTGAAGATAACGCTTCCAGATGTTGGTCTGTATAGCCTTAGAGAAACTCTGCCTAGTGTTGATTTTCCAGAACCGCTTTCTCCTACAAGACCGTAGACCTCCCCCCTCTCAATATCAATGCTTACCCTATCTACAGCTCTAAGCCTAGACTTCTTAAAAAAGCTCCCTATTTCAAACTCCATAACAATTTCACTTAGCTTAACAAGACTCATACTGCTTTCACCAAGTGGCACTTAACCCAGTGCCCCTTCTCTACTTCTGTAAGCAAAGGTTTTACAACTCTACACCTCTCACCTGCATATGGACATCTTGGGTGAAACACACAGCCCCTTGGCGGGTTTCTCAAATCTGGTGGGTATCCAGGTATAGAGTTTGGAAACTTTTCTGAACCTATTTTCGGTACCGAAGAAAGCAAGCCTATGGTGTAGGGATGCAGCGGCTTTTCCATGAGAACACCCTTCTCCGCGAGCTCCATCACCTCACCTCCATACATTATCATCACTCTATCCGCCCTCTCTAAAGCCAAGGCAATGTCGTGTGTTATAAGCATAATTGATGTTCCCTTATTCTTAATCTCATCAAATAAATCCATTATTTGCTTCTGAACAACAACATCAAGTGCTGTTGTCGGTTCATCAGCTATAACAAGTAGCGGTTTGAGTGCTATTGCCATTGCTATAGCCACTCTCTGTTTTTGCCCACCAGAGAGCTGGTGAGGATAAGCATTGGCAAGGTTCTTGGGTATTCCAACAGCTTCAAGCATTGTCATAGCCAGGTTCCTGGCTTCTTCCATATCCACGCCATGTTCAGTTAAAAACTCTGTAAACTGGTCTAAAACTCTTCTCAATGGGTCTAGGGTTGTGAATGGGTCTTGAAACACCATAGAGATTTTGCTTCCCCTAATCCTTCGCAGATCGTCATTGCCGAGCTTCAAAATGTCTATACCATCTAAAAGCACTCTTCCCTTCTCTATAACACCATTTTTTGGCAATAGATTCATAATTGCGTGGCCTAGTGTTGATTTTCCAGAACCGCTTTCACCAACTACAGCTAGCATTTCCCTCTTTAGCATGCTGAAGGTTGCATCAGAAACAGCTAATACTGTCCCTCTCTTAGTATAGTACTTGACACAGAGGTTCTCTACTATTAGGACTTCACTCAATTCTCTCCACCGCATAGCTCTGTGAAATACCTTCGCTAAGAAAGGCAAAGCCTAGAGCTAGGAGGGTTATCATGCCCCCTGGAAATGCGAGCATCCACCAAGCTCCTGATAGTATGAATCCCCTGCCCTTGTACAAGTCAAATCCCCAGTCGGGTGTTGGGGGCTGGACAGTTAAACCAAAGAAGCTAAGTGCAGCTTCTGTTAATACAGCGTCTGCACTGTTCATGCTAAACACTACGGCAAGTGTCTGCATTAAATGAGGGAGAATATACCTAAACATTATTCTTGTTGTAGAGAGCCCCAGAGCTCTCGCCATTTCTACAAAAGCCTCATTCTTAATACTGAGAACCTGCCCTCTCACCATCCTAAAATAAGTCGGGATGTAAGTAATGGCTATGGCTATAGCTGCGTTAAAGGCGTTTGGACCCAGGGCTACTGAAAGAGCTATTGCGAGAATTAGGGATGGAAAGGCGTAGAGAGAGTCCATTACAAATGAGAGCACCTTATCCAGAGCACCACCAATATAGCCACTAACAAGCCCCAGTACAGCTCCTAAAGCACCACTTAAAATAACTGCAGTAAACACAACTATGAGCACCGTCCTTGCACCATAAACTACTCTTGAAAAAACGTCTCTACCAAGGTTATCAGTGCCCATTATGTGAAGAGAATTCGGATGCTCAAGTTCTCTTCCAGAAACTTCAATAGGTGAGTAAGGGGCTATGAAGTCCGCTAGCAAAGCCATTACTACTACCGTCAGTACAATTGCTAGCCCTGCTATTGTGTAGGGGTTTAGAGTCACTAGTACCTCACCCTGGGGTCTATTAAGGCGTAGATAACATCCGTTATGAGGCTTATGAGGCCTACTAGAAATGCAAACAGTATTACAACTGCTTGAATAGCTGTGTAGTCTCTATACATAATCTTGTCTACTAGGTATGTGCCTAGCCCAGGCCAGTTAAACGTGGTTTCTGTAAGAACAGCTCCGCCAAGGAGCAATGCGAACTGCAACCCCAGGTATGTGACTACAGGTATGAGAACATGTCTGAATACGTGTCTGGCAATAACCCCTTCTCTCACACCCCTGGCCCTGTAGGCAACAACAATCTTCGACTCTAAGATTCTCTCCATATTGCTAAGCGTGAGCCTTGTGAAGGGTCCTGAGAGTACAAGGCCTAGGGTCAGGGCTGGGAGCACAATATGCTTAACAGCATCTACAAAGGCCGTGAAGTCGCCTTGAAGCAGCGAGTCAATGGTGTACAAGCCTGTCACACTGCTTATGTAAATTCCTGACGAAAGTCTACCACCTGTTGGGAGTACCCCAAGCCAGCGCCCAAAAACAAGCTGTAGAAAGAGTCCTAAAGCAGGTATGAAGATTATATAGGTGACAGACCCATAGAGCCTTGCAACATGCTTTAAAAATTCACTCTTACCTTTTCCAGCAACATAACCAAGCCCAACGCCCAAGGCAAAGCTTATGACCATAGCCCACACAGCTAGCTCTAGAGTAGCTGGAAACTTATCTGCAATATCACTAGCTATAGGCCTACCCCTAATTATCATGGAGTACCCCATATCCCCCTTAAGAAAGTTTGCTAAATACTCAAAATACTGCTGGTAAAGGGGCTTATCTAAGCCCAGCTCCCTCATTAATGCAGTTAGCTGCTCCTCAGGAATGTTCTTAGTACCAAGTGCTGCTAGTACAGGATTTCCGGGCAACACTCTTAACACTATAAATACTAGTGTGTAGAGAAGTAGAATTGTTGGTATTATTAGCAGTGCTCTAAAGGCTATGTACTTAACTAACCCCATTTCTTAATACCACTTGAAATTCTCTTTCTAATTCATGAACTTACCTGCACAGCATCTATATACAGACTTAATATGCTTTAAATCATATAGCTTTATATAGTTTTCCATAAACCTCTTTAATATATATGTGGGTGTAAACATGAGTAGAAACCTCTTAGTAGCAGTAATAGTGGTTATAATTATTGTTGCTGCCATAGCAGCATACTATTTCGCATACCTTGCCCAGCCAAGAAAGGTAGTAGCACTTGTAATAGGTGTTACAGATAAAGTTACAGACATAGATCCTTCTAATGCTTACGACTTCTTCACATGGGAAGTACTTAGCAATATTATGGAGGGGCTTGTTAAGTATAAACCTGGTACAGATCAGATCATACCTGCTATTGCTGAGAGCTGGACTGTCGGGGATGGTGGTAAGGCTTGGGTATTTAAGCTTCGAAACAATGTAAAGTTTTGTGATGGAAAGCAGGTAACAGCTCAAGATGTTGTAAGAAGTGTTAAGAGGGTTATGAAGATAAATGGAGACCCGGCATGGCTGGTCACAGACTTTGTAGAGGATGTAATAGCTCTAGATGATTACACTGTAAAGTTTGTGTTAAGAAAGCCCATTGGCTACTTCCTAGCAGTACTAGCCACTCCACCATACTTCCCAGTGCACCCCAGCTATCCAGGTGACAAGATAGTTAGCGATGCTACTTGGGGTGGTGCAGGTCCTTACTGTATAAAGGAGTTCAAGAGGGATGAATACATAGTCTTAGAAGCTAACCCCCATTACTATGGCGAAAAGCCGAAGGTTAGTAGAGTCATAATAAAGTTTTACAGAGACGCAACATCGCTTAGGCTGGCTATAGAGAATGGTGAAGTAGATATTGCCTGGAGAAGCCTAAGACCTCAGGATTACCAGGATTTAGCCAAAAACCCGAATTTAGTTGTTCAGAGAGTGCCAGGCTCCTTCATAAGGTACATAATAATAAATGTTAATATGAGCCCTGTAAACAACGTGCTTGTAAGAAGAGCAATAGCTGCAGCTATAGATAGAAATGAAATAGTGTCAAGAGTGTTCTTTGGAACTATGGAGCCTCTCTACAGCCTTGTTCCAAAGGGTATGTGGAGTCATATAGATGTTTTCAAAGAGGTGTATGGTGAAGGGCCTAACCCAGAGCTTGCTAAAAGTCTTCTGAAGCAGGCTGGCTATAGTGAAGCTAATAAGTTGAAAATAGAGCTCTGGTACACACCTACGCACTATGGTGATACAGAAGCGGATGTGGCAACACTTCTCAAGAAGCAGCTAGAGGCTACAGGGCTCATAGAGGTTGAGATTAAGAGCGCTGAGTGGGCTACTTACGTAGATAACGCAAGAAATGCTAGGATGATGCTAAGCCTCTTTGGGTGGTACCCAGACTACATAGATCCAGACGACTTCTTAACGCCCTTCCTAAAAACTGGTGCAAATAAGTGGACGGGTTCACAATACTCTAACCCAACAGTAGATCAGCTATTAGAACAAGCGTCAATAGAAGTAGACCAGGCAAAAAGATCTCAACTATATGAACAAGTGCAAAGAAAACTTGCAGAAGACACTCCATTCATACCATTGCTGCAAGGCAGCCTCACAATAGTCTATAGCAAAAATGTTGGTGGAGTTGAGCTAGGGCCAACAATGCTACTGTATTACTACACCATATACAAAAGCTAAAGTTGGTCAACCTCACATCAATTTCATAGTTTTTTAATTTTCAATTCACTTTCATTTTTTGCCTAAGGCTGTGTTGAGGGTAAGTCAAGTTAAAGGCTATGGGGACCATCAGTACCCGGACTATTCATCGTGCTTCAGGGGAAGTCTAATTCATCATCAAATAGATTTTCACTGCTATGTTTTACTGCGCATCTTTTCCTTTACTTCGTTTTCTAGTGTTATTATACATTCTTCAGTTTTTCTAATGGCGTACTCCACTTCCTCTGGCTGGTAAACACCTTCGTAGAAAGCTTCTTCATGTAGAGTCTTCATTAAGTCGCTGTACAGAGCCCTTAAATCCTCTCTACCAATCTTTCTTAACATCTTTCTCCTTTCACTATGATTAACAGGTTCAACACCTTTAACAGCCTTTATATAGGCGTTTATGGCGATGACAAAGGCTAGAAATGCTTTGTCAGCGGCATTTCTATAGAGAAACATGTCACCTGTTTTCAACGCCTTTTCCAGCTCATTTTTTGCATAGCTTAAGACCTCTTTAGCTAGCTCAAAACTCATTGCCTCTCCCTACATTGTAACGAGTAGTGCGAAAGCTTATAACCATATTAATAAAGTGCGAAGTATCTGGGCTTGTAAGGAGTTCAGCGTTTTAATGCCTTAGTGGCTAATGCAACGTAAAATTTATTTTGTTGAAAGGTGTGAGTAGTCATGTGCTAGGGTGTCAAGATATGAGTTCTAATCGCCTAAGCTTGGAGAGTATTCAGGAGAGGGCTAGGAGGAATTTTATGAATTTTAAAAATAGAATTGTTGTGATTAGTGGTAAGGGTGGTGTTGGTAAGAGTTTTGTGTCTTCAATGCTTGCACTGGCTCTTGCTGAGCTAGGTAAAGAGGTTGCGTTATTTGACGCTGATCTCTATGGCTCTTCTACTCCACAGCTTCTCGGCATGCACAATGTGAGGCTTTATGCCGATGAGGAGGGGGGTATAGTGCCTGCTGAAGGCCCCCTAGGGCTAAGGGTTGTGGCAATGAACCTCATTATTGAAACACCTGAGGCTCCTGTTGTTTGGAGAGGCCCACTAGCATCAAGAGCAATCATAGAGCTTATGGCAATGGTCAAGTGGGGCTCTGGAGACTACCTCGTAGTTGACATGCCTCCGGGAACAGGAGACATAGCAATTACAATTGCACAGCTCATGCCTCAAGAGACTCAAGCAATTGTTGTAACAGCACCCAATGTGCTAAGCGAAGTTGTTGTTGCCAAGGCTGTGAACTTCGCTGTTTCAGCTGGTTTAAGGCTCTTAGGAATAGTGGAAAACATGAGCTACTTTAAATGTCCACACTGTGGTAAGGAAACAAGCATTATGGGGAAGACAGGTGGAGAACACCTAGCATCAAAATACAGCACAGTAGTACTGGCAAGAATACCCCTAGACCCAAAGGTAAATGAAGCTATAGATAAGGGGGTGCCATACATCATTGCAGAAAGAGAAGGTGAGGCGGCAAAAGCTATCAGAGAGCTAGCCAAAAAGATAGTGCAAATCGTTGAGCAGAAAGGTAATGAGAAAAAAGACTAAAAAGCATTTAACATACAGCAAAGAAATTAGAGCTATGCCGTTTACAACTTTGGAAATGCGACAAGCAGAGCCCGTTAACCATCATAAAGCTTTAACAAAACAATTGTTAATGTGTTTTGAGGTATTTAGAAGAGGCTACTTTTTAATAGAGAGTAAAGCATTGTCTTCTAGTCAACTGTTGGAATGTTTGCGAGATCCTTAGCCATGTCTACAAACTCATCTACGCCCATGCCTACAATTTTAGCAGATGTTCTGAAGTCCCCTGTTTCTATATAGTATTCTAGAGCTATTCTTATCTTTGGTGGCTGTTTCTTTACAAATTCCCAGTTAGCAAACCTCTTTCTGATTTCTCTTGCTTCTCTAAAACGCTCTATCCACTCTCTTAACACATCTTCACTCATTTCAGGTAATCACCATATTTAGCTAAGTCTCTTTCAGAATAAATGTGCTTCGTTTCCTGCTGATAAAGCTCTAGTTCATCCTTAAAGCTATTTACATAACCTGCTCTCCACAGAGCATAGAGTACATCTATGCCTCTCCACACAATAACACTAGAATACTCAGGGTCATAGCTTTTCAAAGCTATAGCACCTCCATTTTCAGTTAAAACCACTAAGTCTAGGCTTTTGCCAACTACTAAGCAAAACGCTTCAGGATAGTCTACAGGTCTTACCGGTAACCTCCTACTTTTTGAAACAAGATTTAGAGCTTCTCTAGAAATATCAGGTAGTTCAGGAAATACTGCCAAACCTCCTTTCTCTAAACCCTCAGCAATCCACAGCAAAGAGCGCTCACTTCTAATCTCAGCTAAAACACTTTCCGGTATGTAAATAACATCAAAAATTTTAAATATGAGCTTACTTTTAGAATATCTAATCCAATCTATTAAAAATGACGTATCAGCTACAGCATTAGCCAATGCTTGGAATCCCCGCTTTAATTCTAAGCTCATTGAATTCTTCCATAGTCATTCCGGCAAGCTTAGCAGCATTATATAGATCTCCTGTTTCTATATAGTATTCTAGAGCTATTCTTATCTTTGGTGGCTGTTTCTTTACAAATTCCCAGTTAGCAAACCTTCTCCTAATCTCTCTAGCCTCATTAAAATACTCAATCCACTCCTTCAGCTTATCATCAATGTTCTGCGGCTCAGACATATGTACTTTCACCATAGTATTTATTGCTTAACAGCTTAAAACACTTCACTTCTCATTCAATACTCATAAACTCCTATAGCTTCTTAATACAATGTAAATAAGACTACGCATGTAAGGAGAAGTAGTATTGAGGCTATTTTTAGGAGCTGGACATAACCTAAAGTGTCTATTATAGTATCTAGAGTTATGCTTGTTACAATGTTAGATAAGACGAAGTTGGCTTGCCAGTCCCATAACTGTTTCCGCATCTCTTGCCATTTATTCTGTAGTTAAAATGGGGGATGATGTTATGCAGTGCGTCCATATTAATGCTGTATGTAGTAATGATGAGTACTACTTTTATAGAGCTTTTCACAGATAAAACAAAGATGGCTATGTAAATGTAAATAGAGTTTTTAAGGCATAGGAGGAGTTTGCTAATGGCCACTATAGATGGTATTTCAAGCCATGCAGATAAGCTTAAGAGAGCTGTAGTTCTCTATCTCTTAGCTCAAGGCCATATGTTTAGTGCTATGATAAGTATGCATTTCTCATAACATTGCTAATTAGGAAAAGTATGGAGCGAGAAATCTTGTATTTGTTAAGGGCTTGTATGTGTCTTTATGTTGTGAGCTCTATTGCTTGTACTATTCTCTGAGCTACTAGTTGTGGGCTTACTGCTATGACCCTCACTCCTCTACTTCTAAGTATATTCACTCCTTTAAGCTCCTCTGATGCTATTTCTAGTTGCTTAGCTCTATATATTTCAATGAGTTTTTGCGGCAGGCTTTGAGAAACATCATATGTGGTTACAAGGGGTGCAACTACATAAACTCTATGTCCAAGTGCAGAAAGCTTTGTTGCAAAGTCAAGGAGCTGTTCTGTACCTGGAGCTGTCTTAGTGAATATGAAGATAAAGGTGCGTTCCCTCGGGAGGAGAGGTAGGGTTTTGAATAATACCTCACCCCAGTCAAGCTGCTTCTCCTCTGTACACAGGCTTATGCTTCTCAATGCCTCTAAAACTCTTGCAAATCCCTGTTTCCCAAAGGCAGGGTCTCCAAAAACCCCAATATCGCATTCATTTACGGCTAAAGCTGTCTGAAGATAGCCTCTCGTTGCAGCATACCTAGCTATAGAAGCAATAATTCTTGCGCTATGCTCTACAGGAGTGGATCTTGGGGCTCCTGTCCACATGTCCCTAGAAGAGTTAACTATGTATACAATTGCCTGGTAGCTTTCCCTCTCAGCCTCCCACACTGCAAGCCTTTGTCTAGATGCATAAACTCTCCACACAATTCTTCTAAGCTCGTCACCAGGCCTATAGTCTCTCACATCATAAAACTCAACACCCTCACCAGGGGCCTTAGCCTTGACTAAGCCAGAGCTTCTTGTGTATAGGTAAAGCCTTTTTAAAATAGTGGCTTCAATAGAAGGTGCAACGCGAAAGCTAGAGCCTTTCCAAAGAACAAGGGGCTGGGTCTTAAAGAGCCCCAGCAGATCCCTTAAAACAATGGTTAGAGGTCCAACCTTGTGAGTTCCTACTCTAGCCCCAAAGACAAACACAAGCTCTGTAATTCCTTTTGACGGAACTGCAAGTACTCCTGCTTTACAGCCCTTTTCAAGTCTCAATACAGGCTCGTAGCTAAGGCTATACTCAGCTATGAGGACCGGGTAAAGGCTTTTATTAACAAGCCTAATTCTAACAACAACAGGCTCCTTATCAGTAAAACTATCTATTACTGCCTCCACCTTTAAATTCTCTACAGCCCTTATGGAGAGCCTGATGTGAAGAGACATGGCAATGCCTAAGGCAAGTAAAAAAGCTGCAAAAGGCAGAGTCTCTAACGTGATGAGAAGAGCTATTGCTATTACAAGAGCTGTTACAGCCATGTATGCAGAAAACCTATTTGTAGGCACTATCATATGATGTTAACCCCTATTCTCTCACTAATACTCTTCCCAATCTCTTCAACAAGCCTCACAAGCTTTTTAACAGCTCTGCGCCAGAGGACAATTATTGGAAGCATGCTCTTTCCAATAGCCTTTCTATACAGCTTTAAAACCCACTGCAACTCCCTATAAGCCCTCTTCCTATCACCAAGAAGCTCTGCTAAAACATCCAATGCCTGCTCACTCCAGAGCCCCGAACCCCTGTAAAACTTGAGCATAGCATCAAGAGTTTGACATAGAGATGCAAAGTCACGCTTTGTCAGCTTCACTTTACCAGTAGCAATGCTTTTTCTCAGCTCTGCAAACACCCCTACTTCCTCCTCTACCTGCTCGGGAAGTCTACTGTCATGAGAAGTCCGAGTGCCTCCCATCACCATTCGATAAATGAGAAGCGTTAGGAGTAATATTATAGCGGCACCCACGATACTTGCCAAGGCTTTTTCTAGCAGCGTACTTAGAAGCTGGATTAGTGGTGGTAGCCATACGGAGGGGTGCAGAATGATAGCTAAAACTGACGGCATTAGATATAGTAGTGTAGTGGGGTCTTTGGCTAGCTCCCGAAGAGAATAGGATGGATTGTTAAGGAGATCCTTAGGGGAAAGGCTTGTATAGTGCATTGCATCAAATATTACAGTACAGTGGGGATTGTTTTCGCACAGATATGAGAAGAGCTCTTGTGTAAAAAACATGTATTCACTTCTATTAGAAGAGAGTACTTGGTTTAAAAGTATAGAGCCATCGCCTATGGCAAGGATCTCAACACCTTTAACCAAATCTCTTGATGCAATGGCAAAGGCAGCTCCACACTTGTACACATTTCCATTGGGGTCTGCAAGACATAGAACCTCACTTTCTGAGCGTGCATAGGCATAGCCTATAGCTCCTCCTCCAGAAACTGTAGACGCCTTATCGAGAATGAGTATGTGGCTAGTCCTAATAGTTATGTTTGCTGGTGGATATGGTGAGGGCTCTAATCGTGTAGTTTCTCCCCCTCTTGGGGCTGTAACTAATAGAATTCTATCACCATTTATTCTTATACTGGAGTTAAGAGCTTGGAGAAGAGTATTAGAGTATGTGGACTCATCCGCTACGAGAACCTTGAGCCTTGCGCACCTCTCTTTAAGCATGCTAGCAATTGAGTTTGCCTCTTCGCTTCTGTATGGAACCTCAGGGGATATAGTGACATAGGTACAGAGCTCTCCTCTAACTCTAGTTAACTCGGTTAAGCTGTGAATAATGGTAATGCTATAATTTTTAGCTACTAAGTCAACTAGTTGTGAGGTTCCTAAAGCCATTGGGTTTAGAGGAGAAGCACCGACTGGAACACCTGGTGCTACAGGGCCTTTTTCAATAAGTGCTAGTAGCCCTATAGCTATGATCGTAGCTATAAGCGCTGATGATACGAAAGCTCTTTGCTTAGGAGCTTTTTTCAGTTGCATAGACATAGACTGCTAGCCTCATTATGTAGAGAGCTGCTGAAAGCAGGGCAAAGCCTATGAGTACTGAGAGCAGTGATGTTCCAACAAGCCCTCTTTCCATGTAGCCTATTGAGGCTAGGAGAAGGTATATTGAGAAAGCTAGTACAGCTATGGAAAAAGCTGGGAGTAGGTATAGCAGAACCCTCCTAAACCTAGCTAGCGCGCTCATGGAGCAGCACCAACAAATCTAGAGAGAGCATTGATAAGGGTTAAAATTGTGTTGCCAAAATCAACATAGCTCTTCTGAATAGCCTCTCCAAGCCCCTGAAAATCAGGTGCTAAAAATGCTCTCCAGCCAGTGTAAGGAAATGCAAGCTTTGTAGCAGACACATATGCTAGCGCTAGTAGGACTAGAGATGTTGCAGTAAGTCTCTTTTCACTTCCATAAAACCCAGAGAGTATGTCAAAGGAGCGGCTCAGGAAGATTAGAAGGATGTAGGTGAGCAGTGAAACCCCCATTCTCATCAGCTCGCCCAAGTAATTCAGCAAGTCTGGTAAGAGTATGTTAAATACCATTGTGTACACAGGACTGTAGAGTACAGCAGCTAAAGCTATGTATAAAAGCCATCTAAACACGGGTACGAAGACTACATCAATATCCTCCTCCCTTAGGAGCTCTGCTAGAGCAGCTGATGGTGCTGGGGCTATTGCAACAGCAGTAATTTCACTAACATCCTTGGCAACACTATAAGCATAGAGAAGTGCTGCTAGGGAGACGACTATTTTTGTGATGGGCGAGGTCATTACTGCGTAGAGCCTGGGGTTTGACTGTGGTACCTTAGCAAAAGAGCTTATTAATACAGCTACAGCAAGCGTTACTATAGTTGCTGAAGTGGTGCACAATATTATAACAAGTAGCGGTATTGGCACAGACTTTGCAAGAGCCCAAAACCTTACCCTTATACTTCTCTGCTCCAACCCCCTATAACTAGTAGTTATAGAGTCTAGGGCGAGGTACGCTATGAAGAAAGGTAGCTTGGCTAGTGGTAGGCATGGCTTTGGGCATGTGAATGCCGATAATATGACTGCTGTTGCATAGATAAAAGCATTGCCTGTAACAAAAGCTACAAAAGCTAGTACTGAAGTTGCAATAAGTGCTAAGAAGTTGGGTTGATGCGCTATGCTGAGTAAAGTGCTTAAACCTTTGCTTATGATAATCGGAACCGTATTAGCAAGTGAGGCTAACTCACTATAAAATGTTAGCAGTATAAGGGTTTTGCCTAGAAGCATTAGTGCTACTTTAACTAGAGGCCTTGGCATAATTTGTTAACCTCCTAAATCCTTCTAGAATCCTCTGCCCAGCTTCAGCCCTAAAACCATAGCGATACTCTTCATAAGCAAAGGTAATATCTCTAAACACCTCTGCAACTCTTGAACTAAGCCTTTCAGAAGCTCTTGCTAAAAACTCTCTATGAGTCTCCGCATCAGCCTTTTTCACACCTGAGATTGCAGAGACTATGTAAATAGAGCGCCAGTATGCCTCCAAAAACTTGTCACCAATTTCGGGTGTAGGTATTTTCCCTATAAATCGCGTCTTTAACCTCTTGAAGAACGTACCTAGCAGTTTTCTGCTAAACAGAAGTGCCAAAGCTATAGAGCAGCACGAGGCTATAGCAATTAATGTGTTGAGCGGAATCCGTGGTAGGGAGAAGCGTAGCTGGGGTGCTGAGGGTAGTTGAAGAGATGGTAGTGGCACGCTTTGAAAAATTGGCAATGGTTTTTCCGAGGAGCTTTGCTGAGGGCCTTTAAAAGTTAATACAAGGTTGCTACTCTTTGCAATTTCAAGTTCTTTCAAAGCTGACACCATTTTCGAAAGTATTTCAGATGTGTAAGGGCTTTGAATAGCACTTGCCAATGCTTCAAGAGCGCGAAGAGCTAGAAGTTCATCAGCTGGGCTTAGAAGTTCTGAAGCCTTTAAGCTGTTTAAGTAATTCATAAACGCCTCTATATCTTCAGGACTCAGTGTGCTCTTATTCGCTAAGTTAAGTAGGCTATTGCGAAGCTCAGGATTTTCAATTCTTGCTACAGCGTCTTTAAAGCTCATGTTGCTGAAGTTCTTAAGCTTTTCAGCCTCACCTTGGCTTAGCACTCCTTTCTTTGAGAGCTCAAGAATTGCTTTTTCTATATCACTTACATTGATGGGGAGTTGGAATAGTGATTGGAGGTTTCCTGTAGTCTGGGGAAAGCCAGGTGTGTGCCTATCACTCTCACTAATAGCTACAGCCACTGACAAACATACAGTTATAGTTAGAGCTCCTATCAATACTAATATAGCTCTTCTCCTCAAGGCTTTGGCACCGGAACTCTAGATAAAACCTCCTCTACAACTTTCTCAGCTGTAACTCCCTGAAGCTCCAGCTCAGGCTTAACAATAATTCTGTGCATGAGAACAGGTATAGCAACAGCTTTTACATCATCTGGAATAACATAGTCTCTACCACTAGTGTAAGCCCACGCCTTAGCCATTTTAACAAGGGCTATAGCAGCCCTCGGGGAAGCTCCTAGTCTCACAGCAGGACGTCTTCTAGTCTCCTCAACTATGGAAGCTATGTAACTGTATATAGAGTCATCAACCTTTACACTCCTAACCCTCTTGAACTCCTCTAAAACCTCCTCACGAGTGACAATAGGCTTCAGACTCTCAATAGCTTCTTCAATTTCGTCAGCTCTCTTCATAATTTCAATAAGTCCCTTTGTAGTGGTGTAGCCTGTGACTACCTTAATTAAAAACCTATCGAGTTGTGCTTCTGGAAGTGGGAAAACCCCCTCCATTTCTATAGGATTCTGTGTAGCTATAACCATGAAGGGCTCCTCAAGTCTATACACTTCACCCTCTATAGTAACCTGCCGCTCCTGCATAGCCTCCAACAAAGCTGACTGAGTTCTTGGCGAAGCCCTGTTAATCTCATCAACAAGAAGAATATTTGCAAATATAGGACCCTTTCTAAGAACAAAACCACCACTCCTCTGATCAAAAACGTAGTAACCTATGATATCAGAAGGTAGAAGGTCAGGAGTCATCTGCACCCTCTTGAAGGAAAGCCCCAAGAGCTTTGCCAAAGCCTTAGAAGTATAGGTCTTGGCAACACCAGGAACACCCTCCATAAGTGCATGACCCCTTGAAAGAAGAGCTGATGACATGAGCTTTAGCTCCCTCTCTTTCTCAATAAGTATCCCTTTATCAATAAGCTCCCTCTTAACCACATCAAATACTCCCATAACTACTAACACCAGCTTCTCTTACAAACACAGAGAAACATTATACTTAATAAGTATAAATGATGCTTTGCATAACCAAATGTTAATAAACATCATTTTCTATACTACTACCCGTACTCAAGTAGTGCATAATCTAAATCTAAAATTTGTCTAGAGTTGTTACTATTCACATATACTTATTAGCTTCAACAAACAATGCCATTTCTACTTCAATGTTATATCTGGAGGCCATTCTTATGACGATTTTTAATAATAAATTGGCATTAGTAACGCTATAGTAATTAAGCACTGTCAATGCTATAATAGGTCAGCGCAAGGCTAGTCATCACACTTCAGTAGAAACACGGCTCATCACAATGACTAAAATATGCCCTACTGAAAATATAAGTTAATACCCTCAATTTAAATGTTGTAAAGCTTAGGAGATTGAGAGTTTCTTATAAACAAAGATTTTGTACTAGGCAATTATTTTTATGGCTCATATAACAAAATTTATCGATATAATGATGGAAAATAATAAGTTTATTAACTTTAGTCTTAGTTAAGTTCTTGGTGTTGTTTTTGAAGGCTATTGTTATGACCTCTACCGGAGGAGTTGACGTGCTTGTGGAGAAGGATATTGATGTGCCTAAGGTTTCTAGTGAAGATGTGCTTTTGAAAGTTGTTGGCTGTGGTATTTGTTATAGAGATACGTTAGCTAGAAGGGGTTTTGCAAGGCTTAGGCTTCCTGTGATTCCTGGGCATGCGATTGCTGGTAGGGTTGTTGAGGTTGGTGACGGTGTTTTGGAGGAGTTTAAGAGGAATGACCTTGTTGTCTCCCTTCCATATGTTTACGATACTAGGGATCCTAGGTGTGTAGAGGGTGAAGAGAATATTTGTAGATCAAAAATGCAAATAGGTGAGGAGAGGGATGGTTGCTATGCGGAGTACATATCATTACCATACTGGGTTCTAGTCAAGGTCAGTGATTCTGGTCAAGTACCTGAAGAAGCTTATAGCCTTGCATCATGTCCTTTAGGTCCTCCAATAAGAGCGCTAAAAACTATTGCAAAGGCTCAAAAAGGTGAAACTGTTCTTGTTACAGGTGCTAGTGGTGGCATAGGTTTACATGCAGTACAAATTGCCAAGGCTTACGGTTTGAAGGTTATCGCCACGACTAGAAGTGAAGAAAAGGCTGAAAAGATAAGAAGGGTAAGCAATCCTGATCACATAATTGTACACAAAGGAAAGTTTTCTGAGGAAGTTAAGAAGCTGACTGACGGTGAGGGGGCGGACTACGCTATTGAAGCTGTAGGTGGGCCTACACTAATGGAGACTATAAGGGCTCTTAAGTGGGGAGGAAAAGTGCTACTCATTGGAAACATAGACCCATCTCCACAGCAAGTAATGCTTGGGCTTATAATAATTAGGGAAAATAGCATTATAGGTGTTTTAAATTGTAACAAGGAAGAGTTAAGGGAAGCCGTAGAGCTTTTGAGAAAAGGGCTTGTAAAACCGATTTACACAACCATCCCCCTAGACCAAGACCATGTTAGAAAAGCTCATCAAACTCTTGAGAAAGGCGAGTCATTTGGTAGAATAGTTATAAAGCCAGGCTAATCTATTAACCTTTAAATAAAAAAGAATTTTTGAATATATTTCTAGAGAAGAGTTATATCATCGATAGTTATTGCTACAACGCCTTTTGTAAGCATTTCATTTACTGCCTGTTCTTCTGATCCCGGAGGCTGGTTAATGCCTTTAACAGCATCTATAAGTAGAAATACCTGGTAGCCAAGGTCAACAGCATCTAAAGCTGTTGCCTTAACGCAGTACTCTGTTGCAACACCTGAAACAAAGACTCTCTTCACCTCCCTACTCCTTAAAATGGAGTTTAAATCTTTTTTACTCTCAAGCTCTACTCCCTTGAACCCGCTGTAAGCCTCTTCATCTTCTTTAAAAGCTTTTGAAATTATAACAGCTGATTTCGGAACAATTAAATCTGGGTGAAGTTCAGCACCATATGTATTCTGAATGCAGTGAGGAGGCCAGGGACCACCTCTGCTCTTAAAGGATGCGTGGTTTTTGGGGTGCCAATCCCTAGTAAATACAATTGTTGCATTTGCTTTTTCAAATAGCTCTACATATCTATTTATGGTAGGTATTATGGTAAGTGCATTGGGTACAGGTAGAGCACCTCCTGGCATAAAATCGTTTTGCATATCAACAACTATAAGAGCGTCAAATGGTAGTACCCTGAGTTTAGCCATAGTGGAGTACCAGAGGACAAGTAATATTGTTAAGAGTATTAAGGCTTATCCTAGATAAAGCTTTTAGTATTTTTGTCATCATTATTACCGTTGATGAACTTTGGCGCCACATAAGTTTATTTAATTACTTACATTACAATCTCTGTATATTGCGTAAGTGTGGCGTTATGTTATGAGTAGTGGTGTTGCTGTTGAGGTGAGGAATCTCACAAAGGTTTATGGAGGAGGTGTTGTAGGGGTTAGTGATCTCACTTTTGCTATTCGTGAGGGGGAGATATATGGCTTGATAGGGCCTAATGGCAGTGGCAAGACTACTACGCTAAGAATTATAGCTACTTTGATTAAGCCTACAAGCGGTTTTGCAAAGGTCTTTGGTGTTGATGTTGTTAAAGAGCCTTTGAAGGTGAGGCAGTTAGTAAACTATTTGCCCGAGGAGGCGGGGGCTTACAGAGATTTGACAGGCTACGATTTTATAAGGTTTATGCTTTCACTGAGGTTTTCTGGTAGGAGGCTTGAAGAAGCTGTTTCCGAAGCTATTGAAATTGCAGGCCTTGGAAACGCATTGAAGAGGCCTGTGAGAACGTATAGCAAGGGCATGAAGAGGCTGCTAGCGTTAAGTACTGTACTTGCCTCAAGACCAAGGCTACTGATACTCGATGAGCCTACCACGGGACTCGATGTTGAGAGGAGCATTCAGGTAAGGCAAATTATAGCCAGATACAACAGAGAGTATGGCATTACAGTACTGCTTAGCTCGCACAACATGCTAGAGGTTGAGAACTTGTGTCACAGGGTAGGAATCTTGTATAGGGGTAAGCTTGTTGCTGAAGGTAGTGTAGAAGAGCTTAAGGCAAGAACAGGCTCTAGGAACCTTGAAGAGGTGTTTATGAGGGTTAGGGGGTGAGGCCTTGGCGCTAAGGCACCTTGTGATTAGGGAGATTAAAGTTGCGCTAAAGAATCCAGCGTTCATAGCGTCTCTCATACTTCTATTCGTCTTCTATGCAGCAGTAGGTGGCGTGACTAGGGTGGGAGTCTCTCAATCAGTTGAAGAGGTTAGGAAAATGGCTATGAGAATACCTGTTGTTGTAGAGGAAAGCTCACCTCTTATTAAAGCTCTTCTGCAAAATCTTAACGCTTCTGTTAGTAGTGTTAAGCTCTATCAGAGTGTTGATGAGGCTTTGAGTGAAAATTCCTATGTTATTGTGTTTCCAAAGGGCTTTACAGAAGATGCCTTGGCTCAAAGTATGCAGAAAGTGCCCATGCTTAAAGCTGTTATTAAATTGGATAGTCTTTCACAAGTAAGTGTGCAGAGCAGGGTAAGTGTTGTACAAAGCGTGAGGCAGGTAGTATCAAGGCTCCTCCCCGTTACACTAACGCAACTCTATAACATAACGATTACTCAAAAGGAAGTTGCTTTACCAGATCAAAACATAGCGACTATTGTATACAACAGGGTGCTAGGACTCACAGAAGTTAACAGCATACTAGGATTCTCAGTAGCAGCAATATTTGTAGTGGCATTTGTAATGGGTATTGCAACAAGCTATGCAGCTACCAATACAGCTATGGAGAAAGTTGAAAAGGCTTTTGAAATGCTCTTAGCACAGCCAGTGCCAAGAAGGGAAATAGTGCTAGCTAAGATACTGGGCTCTATAGCCTTAGCACTTCTAAATGCAGCTGTAGTTCTCATAGCAGTGCTTGTAATGATATACCTCATGGCCTCGCCAGCAAGTAGCACAACAGGAAACGGTGCTGCTACTATTATAGGCTTTGACATAGCACTTCTAGGAAAAAATGCAATTACTTACATTGTACTGCCTCTCACCATAGGGCTTATATATAGCGGAGCCATCGGGGTAGTACTAGGCTCTGTATCACCTGATGAGAGGACTGCTAGCGTACTATCAATGCCAATAACCTTTCTCTATATAGGCCTTGGAATCGCAGGCATGTTTCTAAGCCTTCCAATAAACCCTGTTACAGCTGTAATATATGGAGTGCTCGTAGCACCCCTACCCTACGTATTCATAGTATCAGAGCTCTCTAAAAACCCCGAGCTCTTGGCAATAGGCATGGGCACAGCAATAACTCTATGCATAATGGTAATAGCAATAGCAATAATCATATTCAATAGAGACATAGTAATCTTGGGAATTAGATTACCCAGGAGAAGGAAGATAGAGTTAGAATAGCATCACAACATCAACAAATACAAGTTAGGTTATCTCTGTGAACAACCAACGTTCTTAACCCTAGAATTCCTCTTTTAAAACACTCTACAGTGTACAAGGATTGCATTACTAAGTATAAGAATAGTAAAGTCACTATATAGATGCTAAATATTGAAGGTCCACAGACTTAGATATTGTAGCTCAAAACCTCCCCAAAACTCCATCTCCATAACTTCTTAATCTTAATATTCATAATTCTCGCAGTCTTGGTGTTTTAAGGCGGTAATATCTTCATTACGCTTTCCACTATCATTTAGAATGGATTTTAACGTCATAAATATGGGACTATGGCACTCAATTAGTAGTCTTAAAATTTTATATACCAGCTATAGGTGATATATTAGTGTTAGGGTGTTGCTATGAGTACTTTACGTGTGCAATTGATGAAAGAACGTCTTCTAAAGAAAAAGCCCATGATATGCATTGAACGTGCGAAGTACTGGACGGAAGCAATGATGGAGACTGAGGGTGAGCCAATGATTATTAGAAATGCAAAAGCTCTTGAGAACGTGTTAATGAAGATTTCTGTCAATATTTATCCTGAGGAGCTTATTGTTGGAACTATGGTTAGCGACCCGCCGGGGGCTATAGTGTATCCAGAGGGTGTTGGGCTTCGTATAGTGGCACTTTCTGAATTGGAAACAATTCAAAGTAGGCCCACAAACCCCTTCAGGATTTCTGAAGATGCTATAAGGATCCTAAAGGAGGAGATCTTTCCCTACTGGTGGGGTAAGAGAACAATAGATGCATATGCAGAAAAGATAATACCGAAGAAAATTTATGACTTGCTATACCGAGGTGCGTACTTTGTCTTAACTGAAGTAGCTGGAATCTCCCACGTTGCTGTTAATTACCCCAAGTTGCTATCCCTTGGATTTGAGAGATACCAGGAATTAGCAGCAGAGAGAATTGCAGAGTACGAGAAGCTGAACCTACCCCTCCCTGAGGACATTGATAAAGCGACTTTCTATAAAGCTGCAGAAATAGTCTCACGAGCAATAATCAAATTTGCAGAGAGATATGCAAAGAAGGTTAAGGAGCTAGCAGACATCGAAAAGGATCCAAAAAGAGCTGAGGAGCTTGTAGAAATAGCTGAGATATGTAAGAGAGTTCCAGCAAAGCCTCCAAGAACTTTTCACGAGGCTTTACAATTTATTTGGTTTACTCAAGTAGCATTACATCAGGAGAATTATGAGCAAGGAATATCAATGGGGAGAATAGATCAGTACGTGCTTCCATACTTTCTCAAGGATTTGGAGTCGGGTAGGTTGAGTAGAGGTCGAGCACTGGAGTTAATTGAAAACTTCTTGATTAAGCACAACGAGCTAGTTCCGCTATTTGATACTCTTGTAAACACTTATTTTGCAGGATTGCCAACGAACCCTTCAATAACTCTAGGTGGTGTTAAGCCAAGTGGTGAAGATGCTACCAACGAGTTAACCTACCTCTTCCTAGAAGCTGCAAAAAATGTTGCTATGAGGGTTCCAAATATTCACGTCAGGCTTCATAGAAATTCGCCTGAAAAACTGGTCAGGTTCTTAGCAGAGATAATATTATCCGGTACAAACAATGTTGCTATATTCAATGATGAGGTGATAATCAAAGCCTGGTTAAAGAGGGGTATTCCAATTGAGGAAGCGCGAAACTATTCAACAATAGGATGTGTTGAGCTAGCACCTTTTGGAAATAGCTTTACATCCTCTGATGCCGCTTTGCTTAATCTAGCTAAGGCCCTTGAGCTGGCATTAAATAATGGAGTAGACATGGTCTTTGGCGATAAAGTTGGGGTTGATACTGGTGATCCAAGGGAATTCAAATCAATGGAAGACGTAATTGAAGCGTTTAGAAAACAGCTCTCCCACTTAGTCAAAATGATGGTCATAGGCTCTAATGCTTATGAACGGGCAAATCAAGTAGTAAAACCAACTCCACTCTTATCTCTGTGCATTGATGGTCCCTTTGAAGCTGGGAGGGACATAACACTTGGATCTGCAAAGCATAACTTTACTGGTGTTCAAGCTGTTGGCTTAGCAGATGTTGCAGATTCCCTAGCAGCAATTGAGTGGGCAGTATTTAGAGAACGCATTATTACCATGGGTGAGCTAATAGAAGCTCTCAAATCAAACTTTGAGGGGAGAGAAGAGCTTCGGCAGCTGTTACTCAACAAAGCTCCAAAGTATGGCAATGATGATGATTTAGCGGACAAGTATGCACGCTTAGTTGCACAAATGTATAGTGAAGAGGTTGAGAAATATGAAAATGTGAGAGGTGGGAGATTTATAGCTGGGATGTACTCAATGACAACGCATGTAGGATTCGGCTTTATGACTGCTGCTTTACCTAGTGGAAGAAGGGCCTTAGAACCACTAAGTAATGGTGTTAGTCCTCAGAGTTACTCTATGACAAAGGGCTTGACAGCAGCCATTAAATCAGTTTCAAAAATTGACTTCACATGTTGTCCAAATGGAGTGGCTTTAACATTAACTATAGATCCAAAGCTGTTTGCAGGGCCTGAAGGAATTGCAACATTTGCATCACTACTTAGAAGCATTATAGAGCTAGGTGTAATACATACACACTTCAACGTTGTTGATGTTAATATGTTGCTAGAGGCTCAGAAAAACCCGGAGAAGTATCGCCACTTAGTTGTTAGAGTTGCTGGCTACAGTGCATACTTTGTTGATTTACCAAAAGAAGTTCAGGATGAGATAATTAGACGGTATAGAAGGAGTTTGTAATGGTTAAAGGCTTAGTATTTAATATTCAGCGTTTTTGTCTTCATGATGGGCCAGGAATAAGAACTGTAGTTTTCCTAAAGGGTTGCCCCCTAAGATGTGCATGGTGTCATAATCCAGAATCCCAGTTACCTCACCCTGAGCTACTTTTTGACGAATCAAAATGCATTAATTGCTTACGCTGTGTTAAAGCATGTCCTCAAAACGCCATTAGGTTTAATGGCAAAATCTTTGTAGATGAAATCAAATGCAACTTGTGTGGTTTATGCGAACAGGTTTGCCCTACGGGTGCCCTTGCAATATGCGGTAAGTGGATGACGGTAGAAGGGGTGATAGAGGAGGTTATTAGAGATAAGGTATTCTATGATAAAAGTGGCGGGGGTCTCACAATCTCTGGCGGTGAACCAACACTACAACACGAGTTTACACTAGAGCTTTGCAAATTAGCCAAGAGTAATAACATTTCAGTAGTACTTGAAACCAACGGTTTTTGCGATAGTACAATTTTTTCTCGCATTTTGAACTGTGTTGACCTGGTGTTATACGATATTAAAGCTGTTAATGAAGCAAAGCACAGGGCATTAACTGGCGCATCAAATAAACTCATACTCAGTAACTTAAGACTCGCAATTGCAAAACATGCAAATATAATTGTTAGAATACCTGTCGTCCCAAATGTAAACGTGACTAAAGAAGAGTTCGACCAGTTTGCAGAATTACTTGCTGAAATAGGTATAAAGAGAGTTGATCTACTACCGTACCACAAATTGGGAATAGCAAAGTACAAATTATTAAGAAGACCTTATAAACTAACTGCAGAACCACCTTCAGATGAATTTTTAAATGATTTCAAAAATGCCTTCACTAAGCGTGGAATATTTGCAACAATCAGTGGTCTTTCAGCTTTCTATAATATTACAAATGCTGGCTCAAGTTTAAGTTGCAATAATTATAAAGAGGCTTCAATAAGGAGGACAGTGAAGTTTACATAATTAATAAGTTGATAATCTGAATACGCATATACAACTTCTTAAAGCAAGTTTACGCTACTTTGTGATTTCAAGATGCTCGTTGCGAGGAATTATTTTATATATGACTTTATTGTTGTTATTATTCTTTCCAAGCTATGGTGTTACATTTTCAAGTTTAGGTTTTATAAAAATGTGTAGTAAGGGTGGTGTAGTATTTTTATAGAAACCTGTAATAATAAATTGTGCATAGTAACCAATGAAGTTTACTAAGTTAAGCCCTTAATACTCTCTTAACATGTGATGATAAAGATGCTAAATAGATTAAATAGTTTAGGTATGTAAATGAAATTTTCTATTAATAGAAGTTTTTATAGTTGCAGAGGAAACCACTCTAAGACTTTTTTAGCAATTGTTATACAATTTTTAATGCTTTCGTTGCAAGCAATTTCAAATACTGGAATTGTCTTGGATTTGTTTTTGAGCCATTGCAAGACCGTGGCCCAGTTAACTGTGCCTGTTTGTGGGGGTTTGTGGAGATCTCTGTATCCATCGTTGTCGTGTAGGTGTATCTCTACTACGTATTCTTCAAGTGTGTTTAGGAATTGCTTTAGGTTTTTGGTTATGTTGGCGTGCCCTATGTCTAAGCACACACCTATTCCTTCACCTATTCCTTCTACAAGATCTTTTAAATCCTTTGGGCTAGAGCCAAACAGTTCTCTTTCAATTCTGTTTTCTACAGCAACAGTAATACCCCTATCTATAGCTTCTTTCACAACGGCTCTGAAGAACTCTAAATTAACTTCTAGAGGGTCTCTGGACATTGTCTTCAGCGTGTGAAAAACAGCTATTGATGCTCCAAGCTCAGCTGCTGCATTAAGCCACTTAACCATTCTCTTTACAATAGTTTCAACAGGAGTGACATCAGCATTAACTTCATCATAAGGCATGTGCACAGTTTTAATAAACTTCCTCACGTCTTCGCTAAGATCCTTAAGTTCTCTCAGCATAGAGTCCTCTACATGCCTACCGCCAAACACAGCAAAGTTATCGTAGCCAAGCTCTGTGTAGAGTCCTTCTAAAGCCAATGTCCTTACAGCTTCCAGTGGCTTTAGGTTTAGCAGCAGCATTGTGGAAAACACTATCACGAGCACCACCCAAAGCTTATTATCACTTCACGATGTCTATTAAACCGCTCCCTAGATTTAAGCTCTACAGGTGTTACACATGAAGCTAGTCATTATCAGGCACGGGAAAGCCGAAGAGCCAAGACCTGGTGTAAGTGATGAGGAGAGAAGGCTTACTGACGAGGGAAGAAAAGATATTGAGCATGTAGCGAGGACCTTGCCTTGGAGAGTTGAGATAGTCTACAGCTCTCCTCTGAAAAGAGCTATGGAAACAGCAGAAATTCTTGTATCTGTACATGGCTCTGAGCTTAGAATTATAGATGAGTTAAGGCCCAAGGCAATTCCTCTTGGCACTATAGCAAGACTTGAAATGAGAAGTGTAACAGCTTTAGTGGGGCACGCACCTTACATTGAGCAATTATTGCAAGAGCTCATTGGTGGAGGGAATGTGAGGCTGTCTCCAGGGGCAGCAGCAGGCATAGAAACTGAAACCATAGAGAAGGGGAAGGGTGTGCTAGTCTACTTAATAACGCCAGAAATCTGCAAGGCTGTGCATGTACATAGAGAAGACCGCGTGTAGTAATGAGGGCTTGAAATTATGGCTCAAGGCGAGAACCTAAAGGTGTATAAGAATAGCGATGTGTTGAAAATTGTTGGCTTTATACCACCTGGGCACAGACATATGAGGCTTATTATTGTGTTAAGGGATCAAGTAATAGTATTGCAAGAGGCAACTGTAGCTGCTATAGCAAGGGCGTATATAGACATAGTAACACATCCAACTAGAAGAGCTGTTGAATTCATTCAGAAGAGGCTTGATAAGAGCTTGAGAAAGCATGGCTATGCTGAGTACCAACTAGTTGAAAGCAATAAGAAGGAGGATGATATTGTAAGTGAGTGGAACTCTATTCTAAAATACTATACTTTATAAAGCAAAAGAAAACAGCTTCTATTCTATGAGAAGGTTTATGGCATTCCCCAGCTCTAGTATCAGCTTCAGTATTTGCCTTAACGAGTAGGAAACCATCAATAGTATCTTCACTAATTTAAATAATAGAGAGCCTTAAGTAAAACCTCTCTTTTTCTCTATCTTTGCAATGTCTTGCAATACTTTCACTAAGTCTTTCAGCTTCTGTACATGGAATTACAGCTTCAGAATTCTTGCCTAAAGCTTTAGCAAGTTCTGCAGGGATTTCACTTAGTGGTACTTCGCCTACATCATCACATATAGCAATATATGTTAAAAAATGGCGATATGTTTGAATACTTGGTGCCTCAACTCTGCATAAACGAAGCTTAGCTTTCAACAGTTTTAACAACCTTTGAAACTTTTTGTTTTACATAGCCTAGTGCTACTAGCAATCCATACACTATGGCTTCTGGTCTAGCTGGGCAACCGGGTATGTAAACCACTCTATCAATTTCAACTCCATATCGCTTTAAAATTTCTTGAAGTTTTGGAAAACCTCCTATAGTTGAGTATGTGTCCCACCATATCCCCCCACCAACAGCACACGAGCCTATTGCAGCAACTATACGAGGTCTTGGCACAGCCCTCAAAGCCCTTATAACCTTTGGCAAGACCTCTCTTGTTACAGGACCTGTAAACAACACGACATCGGCATGCCTTGGAGAACCAACAAGCTTTACTCCAAATCTTTCAGCATCAAAGTATGGTGTTAGTGCGTCAAGAATTTCAATATCACATGCATTACAGGAGCCACTATTTAGGTGGAATACCCAAGGGCTTCTCCTAACACTCTTTAACTTCTCCTCTAATTTCATATACTTGCACCAAACCTCATACCGAATGCCCTGGCAGTTCGCTTCCTTCTGCAATCGGGGCATATGTTTGCATACTCTTCTGTAATGGGATGTATTTTCATAACATCTCTGAGCTCTGCTGCAGGGGCAAAGGGTTTGCCACATACAGCGCATTTGCTTACTCTATGTACAACATCTTCCTTCAAGTCCTCAAGATTTGTAGCAGCAAGTTCAAATTCTTTAGTTACAGTAATGGCATTAGCAGGACACGTGTCTGCACACATTCCGCAGAATATGCACCTTCCCTTAAAGTACTCTATAACTATCTTCTCCTTCTCAAATATTATATCTAAAGCATTTGGAGGGCAAACTAGTACACATGCTCCACACCCCCAGCACTTTGCAGGGTCTATGCTTATGGCACCTCTAAATGCTTCTGTAATTAGAGGTGGTCCAAAGGGATATTTCTTTGTAACACGTCCTGTTTTAAATGCTATTATGAGTAGCTTTAGGGGAGCTGCAATTCTATTTACTTGCATATTTCCTACCCTCTAATAAACTTAAAACCTTTCGGGAACCGGATCTCACATCACGTATTACAATTGCCCTATCTGTACAAGAAAAGCAGGGGTCTATACTGGCAATGGTTAGGAAGGCGTCTGCTAATGGGGTATTTCTAAGCATTACCTTTAGCGCTGGGAGATTTTGATATGTAGGAGCTCTAACTTTCCATCTATATGGCTTTCCATGCCCTGTTATTATAAAGTGCACATCCTCACCTCTAGGTGCTTCAACAGCTCCCACAGCCTTTCTAAATGGCGGAATTTCATATGACTCTACTACTACAGGTCCCTTAGGTAATGCATGTAGTAGTTGCTCAACAATATTAATGCTTTCAAAAACCTCATCAACTCTTACTAAAAGCCTAGCCAGGTTATCACCTTCAGTATAGACAGGAACCTTAAACGATGCATATTTATATGCAAAATACGGATAGTCTTTTCTAACATCTCTATTGAGTGCCGAACCCCTTGCAGTAGGGCCAACAACACTCAATGCCCTTGCATCCTCCTTAGGTAAAATCCCTGTACCAGTAGCTCTCTTAACTATTTCAGGTACGGACGTGAGAACCTCTACAAACTTCTTATACTCTTCTCTAACATTCTTTAAAACATCTAACACCTTCTTCTTCTTATCTTCATCAATATCCCTTCTCACACCACCAACAATATTAATTCCATAGGTTTTTCTAGACCCAGTTAGAAGCTCTGCTAGCACCATCACAGGTTCTCTTATCCTCCACATGTGCATAAAGCCTGCGTCATATCCCAGAATGTGAGCAGCTATTCCAAGCCATAGGAGGTGGCTGTGTATTCTTTCGATTTCTAGCACTATGGACCTTATGAACTGCGCTCTTTCTGGTACATCTATCTTAGCAGCTCGTTCAACTGCAAGCACATAGCAGGAAGAGTGAACAAAGCCACATATACCGCATATCCTCTCAGCAAGAAATGGAATGGTTTTATAAGTAAATCTTGGAGACTCTGCAAGCTTCTCAATACCCCTATGTACGTGAAAGCCTCTGTAAAAAACATCAACAACTCTCTCACCTTCAACATAAAGCTCGAAGTACTCAGGCTCATGAAGTATTGGGTGGTAGGGACCTACAGGAAGGCCAGCCTCTCTTGGAAACTCCTCCTCAAATTTCTCAATAGTGCTTGGAGGTCTGTAATCATATGCTACATCCTTTCTTAGTGGGTATAACCCCTCCGGCCAGTCTTGTGGAATGACATGCCTCGGCTTTGTTTCGTGACCTTGAATACGCAATCCTAGTAAATCTCGTGCTTCTAATTCACACCACTCAGCAGCAGGTACAACATCAGCTATTGATGGTAGTGGCTCACCTTCACGTCCAGAAATCTTTACAACAACGTCTAGCCCTTTTTCATCGAGTCCAAATATGTGATAAACAGCAAACTTACTGTTTAAATCTCTTTCATCTGCTCCTGCACAGGTCTTTAGGTAAGCTCCGCTATCGTAAAGCCACTTAGCAAATTCTTTTAAGTTCTCCCTCGGAACTTCAATAAATATTGCCGTATCAGTTGCAAGCTCTACTAAACCCCCAAACTTTGTTACTATATCCTCAATCTCCTTAACAACTTCCTTTACACTCATGCAAACCACACCGTAAGCCACAATGCTATAAGAGTCAGAATCACTAAAATAAGCATTGCCTTCATGACAGTTGTAGGCCCTATGTCAACTCTTGTTCTCCCAAGCATAATGCTAACAACTCCACATAACACCCACATAACTGGTGTTAGTAGTAACGTGCATGGCAATGCGAAGTTGGTACTAGTTATGCCAATAAGCTTTATAAGCGTGTAGCTAAGTATTTGTGCCAACACATATCTCTTGATATGTAAGGAGTACAATGCTATGGCAAGCAAGGGCCCTGAAAGCTCTATATAAACACCACTTGCAATTTCCGGCTCTGCTTCAGCAATATCAAATGGCGTTCTACCACTAAGGACATAGCAAGATAGAGCAATTGCGCAAAACAGTAATATTTTAAGTATCAATGAGCCCTCTATTAGCAATGCTATGGCTAGTGTAGATAAGAAGAATCCCTCTACTGCTAACATGATATAGAATTCTCTGAAAGCACCTATAGATGAGAATGGGTTATCTAAAACTACTGCCCTGAGTAGTGAAAAGGCTGAGGATATTGATAGAAATGTTATGAGTAGTGCTGCAGTCCATTGCAATTGTGAAGCGAAAATATGTATCTGAAGAATGAGAGCGGTAGCGGAAACCAGTACTAACTCTAGTATCGTTATTAAGGCTATGCCATAGCTTGTTAAAACTAGCTCTTTGCTAAGGAGCTTAATAAAATCGAACCAGCTTTGCAAAAAACTTCTAACAGGACCTAGAGGACCTATTCTCGATTGTATTGTAGCTTTAACTTTTCTTTCAATACTATCATATACAGGGGCTATAAGGAAAGGCAATACTACTAGTAATGTGAGGCTAGCGTACTCCAATTATTATCACCAGAAAGAGAAGCACCATTGTTAGGGCTACTCCCGCCCAAAGAGATGAAAGCAGTAACGATGTTTCAAGCCTGCGTTGAGCACACTGCATAACTATTGCAAATTTCTGTACTGTTTTAGCAACACTTTCTTCAGTACTATGGAAGTAAAAAGTTTTTCTAACTCTTTCTTCAAAATTTTGGAGACAAGACATTTTTATTGGAGGTCTAAACTTAATATTGAGCCTAAATGCAAAAACAGCTTCAGGAGTTACAGGTTTCCTTTCAGGCTTAGCCTCGGCCTCCTTCTCATTACTCCTGTTACCGGATTTTCTCTGGCTCAAGGTCTAGCACCACCCAGCCAACTTTCATCGGTTCTAAACATTTTCTGGCTTCTATAGATAGTGTAGAGTATTATGGTTAAAAATACTGCTGAAATTGCTGTGATGAAGAGAAGTATCTGTGCATAGGTTATCAGCTGTAAGAGTGTAACAGGAATGATAACAGCAATTGAAATAACTATTGTTGCTAGTATGGGTAGTGTTAGTTGCTTTAACTCCAGCTTTTCTAAGCCTTCATGAAGAGATATTTTAATAGTTGACGTGCCGAAGTGCGTTAAGAGGTATTTAGCTCCATACCCTACACTAAGGGCTATTTCAATTGCTATAACCACTAATAGAATTGCTGCAAGAAGAGCAACGTTAAGCTTGTTAGTTATTGAAAGTATTGTTGTGAACTTAGCTATGAAGCCTGGCAGTGGCGGTGCCCCAATTAGGGATAGCACTGCTAGTAATGCTGTTGTGCTTTCAAGTGCATGGAGTCGTGATATGTAGCCCAGGCTACTAATGTCTCTAGTATGTGCAATTATTTCAACAACTCCAGAATCCATGAAGAGAGTTGCTTTGAAGAATGCATGCGCTATAATGTAGAATAGCGCTGCCTGCAAAGCTTCTACAGAGTTAAATGCAATACTAAACCCTAGCAAGATAGCCATAACACTTGTATGTGATATTGTGCTATAAGCCAAGATCCTCTTAATATCTACTTGTGCTAGTGCCTGTACCCCACCATATATAGCTGTTATACTACCACATATCATTAGTGCATAAGCATATGTCCTGACATCAATAGGGTACAGCGTTAATAGGTAGAGTCCATACACTCCCATTTTTACCATGAGGCCTGATAGCATTGCTGAAGCTGGTGCTGGTGCTAGAGAGTGAGCATCTGGAAGCCAGAAGTGCAGAGGCGCAACAGCTGCTTTAGCTAAGAATCCTACTATGCATAATATTGTTAGCAGTAATGAGCCTTGAATAGCTGGTGCAATGCTTGTTAATTCTACTGTAAATGATTTTTCAATACCTGTTAAGGCAATTAACGTAAAGAGTGTTATATCTGCGGGAACCATTGATACTAAGAGATACCTAATCCCAGCTTCAAGAGCCCCTCTAACACCCTGAATAAACCACTCAAATGCTATTAAGACAAATCCTATGAGCTCAGCTATAATCCAGCACGTGACGAATTCTATTAGATATCGGGATACGAAGGTGTAAGTTATTGAAAGCGAAAATGCATCAACAAGTAGCTGCAAGTATGGAAAGCCGTACTTGAGCTTGGCATAGTTTGCAGTGTAAATAGTTACAAATGCAGCTATTATACTACTTGATATTGCCAGCACTTTGGCAAAGAGATTCTCTATTGCTATAGAGGAGTACGCTAAGATAAGTGCAAAGCCAAGGACGCGGAGAGCAGTACCTGACTTTTTGTCGAATAGCCTTGGAGTCCCACCAAAGAGCACAAGAAGAGCTGACAAAACATAGATAACATATCTATACAGGTCCTCCAAAGCTCATCACCGCTTTCATAATTCTTGTTAAGGCTCTTTTCTTAGCTTCATCAAAAACTACCTGAGGCATGCCCATGACTATTGCCTTAGTAGGGCACATGGCTACACATGCAGGCTCTAAACCATCTCCTCTAAGCTGTTTACATAAGTCACACTTAATCGAAGTTTTTGTAGCAGTGCTAAGCTCTGGTATCCCATATGGACATGCATATAGGCATGCTAAACAACCTATGCATCTAGATTCGTCAACATATACAGCACCATCATCATCTCTCTTCATAGCTTTTGTTGGGCACACCTCTATGCAGGGTGCTTTAGTACAGTGGAAGCAAGATATTGGCTTTATAAGCCCTCCACCAATGTCGTAAAGCTTTATGAAGGGAATACCGTTATGTGTAAAGTCACATACTGCTGAACACACTCCACAACCAATACACTTGTTATAGTCTATCCATCTCAATAGCATGGGGTTTCCAACAGCTTTACTCATGCTTTATACACCTCTAAGAAACCTTTCTGCATCTTTTGCAGCGTAAAGACCATTTCTACAAGCCTCTCCAAGTTTTGTTGGGCCAGTGAGCACATCTCCTGCTACAAACATGTTTGTATTTCCGAGTCTATACCCTCTAGACACTATATAGCCTTTTTCATCTAGAAACTGCCTAAGCTCTGCGCATTCTTGTGTAAAGGGAGGTGTTGATACCTCTCCAACAGCAGAGATAACTAACTCAGCTTCTATAACGAATTCGCTGCCTGGGATAGGTATGGGTGCAGGCCTGCCTGTTTTATCAGGAGGCCCTAGCCTCATTCTCTGAAACTCTACAGCTTTTGCAAACCCATTCTCTACCACAATTTTTGTTGGTGCGGCTAATTCAATCCACTTAATGCCTTTGGCTATGAGGTCATTTATATAGTATTCTCCAGCAGGCGCCTCTTTCTTAGTTCTTCTGTAAACCAAGTAAACTTCCTCAGCGCCAAGCCTTAGAGCCTCTTCAGCAGCATCAATAGCGCTAAGACCAGCACCAACTACAATAACTTTCCTTACCTTTGGCCAAGGCTCCTTAACAAGACCATACTCAGCTAATCTGAGTCTATATAAAAACGTGAGGGCATCTACTACACCCTTAGCATCTTCACCTGAAACACCAAGTTTTCTAGATCTCCAAGTGCCTGTGGTTATGATCACAGCGTTGTACTCCTTTACAATATCACGCAGATCAACAACTTGTTTAACAAAGTCATCACCTTCATCATGCCTTTCACCGCACATTACCTTAGTATTCAAGTAGAGCTTCACACCAAAGCTTTTTGTTAGGTCTTCAACGCCTTCAACAACATTATCATATGGAATTCTATATGATGGTATGGCTAGTACCGCTAGTCCTCCTACCACTGGCTGCTTATCATAAATATCAATTTCAAATCCCTTGCAAGCTAGGTAGCCAGCTGCAGAAAGCCCTGCGATACCTGCACCTATGATTGCAACTCTTCTTCCTGTTGAAGGCGGTTTTGCTTTACATAAAAAAGCGAACCTCAGTTTAAGTCACCTCGCATTCTTTTATGGGCTTGAGCTTAAAAATTCATAATAAGTTTTACACTCATATACAGTTCTATACCCCACGCCACTTATGAACTCCCTAACAACTGGGTTAAGCATGTAAAGCAGCCCAACTGCAATTAGTGTAGCTATACACAGAACTATTGTTATGTCTGCAAGTGCTGTGTTTCGAAGCCTTGGGTCCTCTTTAACTTTATCCACTGTTCTGAAAGCATTGAATAATATTCTGAAGTAGCCTATGGCTGAAATGCCTGTAGCTAGCACTAGTACAATTACTCCATATATTCTTCCCGTATCAAGAAATGCTTTAAATATTAAGTACTTGCTCCAAAAGCCTACTAGTGGTGGTAAGCCAATTAAGTTGAGTATAGCTACTATTATACCTATTAACGCTACTCTATACTTTCTTAAAGCACCAAGGGTATCTATTGATCTACCTGTAGCTACTATTGCAATACCTGCGCTATAGAATAGCAGTGACTCTGCTAAAGAATTTGATATTGTGTGGAGAATGGAAGCGGATACACCGTCTGCAGTATCTAGTGAGAGTGCCATGAATATGAGCCCCAGGTGACTAATGGTGCTATATGCTATGAACTTCTTTATGTCTTCCTGAATTAATAGGAGAAGTGCGCCTAGGATAACAGATACTGCTCCAAGTACTTGAAGTACAGCGAATATGTATGGTCTAAAGTGAGAAATTACCGTGTTTTGGCCAAAGAGTGTGTAAAACATTCTTATAGCTCCATAAACCCCTATTAAGTCTATTACGCCCACGAATATCGCTGAAATAGGTGTAGGTGCTTCTGGTACAGCATCGGGAAGCCAGAAGTAGTTTGGAAATATAGCAGCTTTAAAGGTCCAGGTCCACGTAGCTAAGGCTATCATCATTGCCGATGCCATAACTATGTTTCCGACAACACCTCCACTAAGGGGTACTGTTGCATCAAGATGCCTTGCTTTAAGTGCTATATCAGCCATGGTAAGAGTTCCGTAGGAGGCATAGGCTATGAATGCCGATAAGAGGTAGAAACTCGATGAAACAATACCTATAAATGCAAATCTTATTGCAGCTTCGATTGACCTAGGGCTATCTCTAAAATATGCTACAAGAGCGTAAGCTGAGAGAGAAAGAACTTCAAGCATTACGAAGAAGTTGAAGTAGTCACCAGTGTATAGGCATCCGAGAGAACCTGCTAAAAGTGTTAACATGAGTGTGTAGTAGAGGTATGCTCTTGGGTACTTCATGTACCAAATACTGTATATGCCTGATAAAAACATTATTGATGTTGCTAAAAGGCCTAGAAGAGCATTAAGTTCATCAATTTCATATGTTATTCCTAGAGGTGCTGGATACCCGCCAAAGAAGTAGAGCTGAATACCATTCTTCACTGCTTTCCATAATACATATGTCGATATTGCAAGTACTATTGCTATATTAGTAACTGCAAATGCCTTGAAAAACCTATTGTCTTTAATTACCAGTCCTAGTGCTGTGAGTAAAAATGCCATAGCTATTAGGTAAAGAGGGGTTATACCTATTAAAGGGTCTTGTAAGGGACTCAATGCATTATTCACCCAAAGATTTTTGATGCATATTTTTCAAAAACTTTTGAAATCTCCTCTCGAGCTTTCTCAGGTTCTAGTGTTGTAGCATAAATCCAATGCACATAGAATGCACGCTCTTTTTCATCTATATCAACAACACATGTTCCAGGGGTATTAGTTATGGAACCTGCTATTAATGTCACTCCATAATCCGTCTTAACACCAAATGGAACCTTAACTATAGCTGGCCTTATGTTCATTTTGCGGCTGAGAACTATTTTAATTACTAGCTTATGGGCTTTATACTCCTCTACAATCATGTAGTAAAAGTAGTATAGAATTAGATAGGCGAGCCTCTTGAGATCCCGTGTACCTATATCTCTTTGTACAAGAATTGGTGTTAGAAGTCCTGCTAGTAATGCGGATGCTATGAATCCCAGAGCTAAGCTGAACCCCGTTAACGATGCTGTAAACACTATGTAGAAGGTATAGATGAAGAGAAAGACCACTATATATTTTAAGAATTTCATATTCTCACCCTCTTCACGCTTGTCGTACCATAGTATCTGTGAAACAGTATTATCAAGCCTACCAGGAACATGTTGACTGCAAGACCAATTACTATTGCTGTAAGTACGAGGGCTTGTGGTAATGGATCTACAGCTGTGTTAATAAAGTTCTTCAAATCTTCAGGGCTTTGAGGTAGTGAAGGCATGACCGCTATGGATGAGTATCCTAGAGGAGTTCTTCTGAACCCAATTAGTATAGCAAAGCTGTTTATACTGTCTGAAAATATTGTTAAAGCTATGAACTTTTTCACAAGTGAGGGTTTTGCAAAAACACCGTAAAGGGCTATGGCAGTGTTTATTATCATAGAGACTAGTACTGTTATAAATAAGAAGTACACTAAGTCATTCACGTTCCTCACCACCTATTACAGCTTTTAACTCATTTTCTCTCAATAACAGTAGGACAGCTCCGAGGGTTAAGCCACCTATTACAGCTATCGATTCTGAGAGGTTGAAGAAGAATAGTATTCCACCAAGTGGTCTATCGAGGAACCAGTATGGCATGGAGTATTGAGAAATGCCAACAGCAACTAGGGAGTTTGGTGAGAAGAGTAGTCTCTGCATGTTTTGAAATATGTATGCGTATCCACCTAGTAAAACTGCATTAATTAGCAAGTATACTGAGACTATTATTATTGCGAGTAGTCCTATGCACCTAATTGCAAGTAGTGTATTCAATGACAGTCTTTTCTGTTGTAGAAACTCTATAGAGAACGCTACTGCGAGTAAGGCCGTCGCCACAGTCATGAACGACCCTCCCTGGAACCCTCCTCCGGGGCTTAGGTGCCCGTGAAATGCTAGAGAGGCTCCTGCTACAAGAATTAGTGGAACAATGATTTTTGTTGAAGTTTTTACAATTATTGAAAGGCCTTTTGAGCTTATTCCCTGTACTATGTTTGCACCTCTAAATAGCGCTAAAAGCCCTACTATTGCAATGAATAGCACTGAGGTTTCGAAATACGTATCCAGACCTCTGTAATCCCATACAATAGCTGTTACAGCTTCTGGTGACAAAGCGCTGTAGATTTTTTGCCATGGGTTATATGTGTTGTTTAAAAATGCAACTGCTAAAGGTCTTATATTGTACGAAGCAATTGGGCCAAGCCCTCCGTAAACCATTAGATAGGAAAGCATTATAGCAAGTAAAGCCATGGCAATTCCTACAATAATATCGGAGAGTTTCATTCCTCATACCTCTCAGTCTTTTTAACAAGCAATATTGTGATTAGGGGCAGTATTCCTACAGATACGGGGAGGTATACAAGCACTATGTCAGGTGCCATGAAGAGATAGTATATTAGAGCATAGCAAGTGCTTTGCAAAGCTGAAAATAGTGTTGCTAGTAATAGATCTCTTTCTTGTACTGCAAGCCATGTTGCAATAATGCTCACTAAAGCAACTCCGAATGCCATAATTGCTGGTAGTAGCTCAATCACTGTTCCTCACCTCTTTTCTCAGCTAACGCATCGTGTATTATTGGCTGTAGTGGTGCAGCCTTTGCTCTATAAGTTGCTCTTGCAAGTGCATGAGAACCTGCTTGTGATAGTATCATGGTTACTATGCTTGTAGTGAAAGCAACTCCAGCTAAAATGAACCTTGTTGATCCCAGCGGTTCGTAGCCTAGGGCTAGTAGAGCTGCTCCGAGCATGGGGACCACAGCACCACCTATAGATCCTACGGTAGCTGCGTGAAGTCTTGTAAAGAAGTTGGGGAGCCTGATTAAACCTATTGCAGCTACAAAGTCGCAAAAAACTCCTATTGCTATTAGGGCAAGTCCTGCAGTTACAAGTATTATGTCTATCAACTTAACCACCCATTTCCCTGGCTTCCAAGTACTTTGCAATGTATACATCTAGTGCGAAGATCCATAACGCTAGAGAAAGTGCACATACAGCAATTAATGGAGAGTTTAGATATATGGAGAGAATTAACAAAAAGGCTGCTAAGTCAAAGCCAAGGGAATCTAAAGCCAAGACCCTATCAGAGATGGTAGGGCCCTTAAAAAGCCTTACAAGATATAACATAAAGGAGGTGAAGTATAGAGCTAGTAGTATAGTAAGTATCATCAAAATTAAGTCGTGTGGAATCAATATGAGTGCACCAAAGCAAGTCTTTAGTCACATGGCTTAGGTATAAAAGCTTTTATGGTAGTTAGTTCTAAATTACAATTGCTATAAGTATGTCATTAATATTTGTACCTGTGTCTCCAGTTATAATAGCTCTGTTGATTTTTGAAAAGAATGTGTAGCTATCATTGTTATTTAGATAATCTAAGGGGTTTAGGCCTTTTGCTAGAGCCTCGTAATATGTTGAACCGCTGATTATTGCTCCTGCAGCAGGGCTTATTCCATCAATTCCATCAGAACCTATGCATATTGCAATAGTGTTGTCCATTCCTTTAATTGATATTGCTAGTGATAAGCATAGCTCTTGATTCCTACCCCCGATACCGCTTCCCCTAACTGTTACTACAGTTTCTCCACCTGCAAGCAGAACTGCAGGTTTTGGTATTGGATGAGAGTAAGCATCTATGCTCTTAATTATTGATGCTAACACCTTGCCTACTTCCCTTGCCTCTCCTTCAAGCATTGTTGTGAGTATTAGTGTATTAAACCCCATTTCCCTAGCCCTACTAGCCATAGACTCTAAGGCAGTCTTATTACTTGCAACAATAACATTTACAACTTTAGTAAATATGGTATCACCATACTTTAGAGTATCATCAAAACCTGCTATCCCTCTTTCAATAATCCTTTTCAAAGGCTCTTTCAATTCATTCCAAAGCCCATACTTAACCAGAACATTATAAGCGTCTGTAGCGGTACTCTCATCAGGTGCTGTAGGTCCTGATGCTATTGTATCAAGCCTATCACCAACCACATCACTTACAATTAAAGATATGACCCTCTTACTCCTTATGAATCTTAGGAGCTTCCCACCCTTAACTCCAGAAAACCTCTTCCTAACAGCATTAAGTTCAAAAATATCTGCACCCCTCTTCATAAGCTCCCTTGAAATCCATGCAATATCACTTAAGGACACCCCTTCTCTAGGAATTTCAAAAAGAGCTGAGCCACCGCCAGAAATCAAAACAATTACAAGATCCTCTTCACTAACATAATTTTTGAGGTAGTCTAGTAGGAGCTGTGAAGCTTTTAAGCTATTTTCACCTGGAATTGGGTGATCCCCCCTAACAATCCTTACGTTACCCACATAACCCTCGTCACTTAACGCTATTACAACACCTCCAGCAACCCTCTCTGCGAAAACGCTATAAATAGCCTCGGCCATTCTTTTAGAAGCCTTGCCAAATCCCACAACGTGAACCTTGCCAGAAACCTTCACCTCTACATCTACATCTCTAATAAAAATCCTATCACCAAAAACTTTAAGAGAACTCTTTACAGCATTATAAGGGTCTGCAATAGCTAATCCATATTCAATAAGTTGAAGAGCTACTCTATGTAAATAATCTCTTGCAAGCACATCAAAGTTCTTTATAAACATTCCAAAAACCCTTTACCACTATCTAAAGCTAAGTGAGCTCTAGCTATTTGTATCTACATCAAATAAATAATTTCATACTTATCATCTTCTAAACTTGCAAACCTCTGCGCAATCAACTTCCATGCTAGTTAGGAATTAACAGTCAATGACCATACCAAGAACGGATTAAGATATTAAGTTATGTAAGAATTATATGAGAATCTCTAACAACTTTTGTAACAAAAGTAGCTTAAGCAGAAGAGCTTTTGGAAACGAATTAACATACTTATAACACTTATTATAAATTAACGCATTGAAAACCTTTAACAAATTTTCATCTTAATATTTCAGAGAGCCTGGTCAAGAGGTGATATACGTACACATTGTTCACTATGTTAAGTAGTGTTTATGTTGATGTATATCCATATTTTTAAGAAGTTGAATTGTGTTTCCTTAAAGAGCCTTCAGTTTATACTATAGCTATACTCCTCTTCAAGTACCTCTAAAAACTCTTTTAATTCCTTTGTAGCTTTTTCTATCCACAGACTTAGTAATCTATGTGAAAGAGGGCACTCAATACTTGCAGGCAGTCCCAGCTCTTCAATATTAAACGGCATGATTCTTGCCACCTAGAGCTACTACGAGCTCTTCTCATAATGTGATTTGCTGTATTTGAACATATTAAATGCTTTGTATGCAGTAGTCAATAATGTGAAGAGCTTTGATGCCTCAAGAGCATTGCTCAACTTTGATGAGGCTTTACGCTAAGCACTTTCATAAAGCTGGGTGTTGTTTTTGGAGGAGCTGAAGCAGAAAATATTGCTAAGAGTCTTGGAGAAGATATGGGAGCTAGAGAAAGCTGGGGAATTTATGTAGTGTTAGGGAGGTTATTGTATTCGGCTTTGCGGCAAGGACTGAGCATTTCGTTCCTGGGCTTAGCGATGTTGATGTCCTAGTAGTTGTAGAGAGTGCTTCTAGGTCAAGACACTTCAGCTTTGAGGTTGACGAGACCAGGGTAGACATATCAGTGTACACTATTGCAGAGCTTTTAGAAATGGCTAAGCACGGCAGCTGTTTGTCCCTAGATGCTCATTCTCATTTGTTTATGTTTGTTCGTCACATCTAGGGACTTTCTCCTCACCCACCCCTTCACTGGCAGCACTGCTACCTCTGAAGCGGGTTCACTGGGCATTGGGGTGAACGGCATGCACCCCTCGGGAGCTGTACAGTGGTTTGTTGGGGCAACGCCCCTCATCAACATCAGTAATAATAATAAAATAATAATACAGAGTTAGAGCTTGTAAACCTAACCCCTAAACATCAGCCACAAAGCAGCTCCTTAATGCACATGCTGAAGTACAGTATTGTTCTCTACAGTGCTGGTGAAAGTATTGCTTCAAGGCTTATACCCAGGGTTACGGTGTACACACTAAAAGTCTTTAGAAAATCAGTTTTTGTAGCACTTAGCCTAGCTCTTCAGCGCTTTTTTGAAGGTGATTACCGAAGGGGTATACGTCACATTACAATGCTATAAGGCACTTGTTGCGGTATATGGCTGGGTTAAAGGGGTATGCAGTTCCAGTGTCAGATAAGGAGGTTATAGAATCAGCACCACCAGAGCTTAGAGAATTTGTGAAGCAGCTCATAAGAATGAAGAGGAGTGAGAGTGTTGGAGAGGAAGATGTAGCAAAGGCCTTAATTAAAGCCTTTGACGCAATAGCACTAATTCTCAAGTTAAAGGCTTTAGATGTTAAAGGCGTAGTGAAAGCTCATAGGGCAGAATACGTGCTTAGTACTAGTGTTTGTGAAGAGAAAGGCGAACTTGTCGTAAGGCTGACCACGTTGAGAGAAAACAGCATTGCTACACTAAAGTACAGCACTGGTGGTGTAGAAGAGGTGAAGACGGTAGTGTGCAGCGAGGGGTGATAAGCTTAAATACAAAAACACATTAAAAGAGATGTGATCAGAAAGGAGTATTCAGTTTTAATAACAGTGCACTTATGGTTAAATAATAACGCAGATGCATATTGCCAAGTAGCTTTAAAATCTAAAAGGTTGCTAGCAGTAATTCTCTTTAGTATTGATGAGGGAGGTTTCAACTGAGTTGTGATGAGCTTGTAGGGCTCTTGCTGAGTTGCTTTCAACCTGGTGTGGGTGTTTTATGAGGTTTCGCGTACTTGAAGTTAATATAACTACTGCTTTGTCAAGATCTGGGCTTCCAGACCTGGACTACGCCTTGAATCCCTACATTGGGTGTTCTCATGGATGCCTCTACTGCTATGCAAAAGAGTACACAAGGTTTTCTGAAGTTGCTGAGAATTGGGGGTGGGTTGTGGTTGTTAAGAGAAACCTCTTAGACGTGCTGGCTAAGGAGGTTAAGAGGGTTAGGAGAGGCGTTGTGGGGCTGGGCACAATTACAGATGCTTATCAGCCTATAGAGGCTCTTTACAAACTTTCTCGCAAAGCTATAGAGCTTTTAGCTGTCAATGGTTTTAGCATTAGCATACAGACTAAGAGTAGCCTCATTTTAAGGGATTTAGATGTGTTAAAGAGGTATTCTAAGCAAATAGATGTTGGCTTTACTATAACCTCTACAAAAATAGACTCAGAAATGCGTGTACTAGAGCCATTCTCCTCTCCTCCAATGGCTAGGATAGAGGCGCTCAAAAGGCTTGCTAGAGAGGGGATAAAGACATGGGTATTCTACGGCCCCATAGTGCCAGGCTTTAACGATGATCTAGAGGAAATTGCAGAGGTTTTGCAGATAGCTAAGGAGATAGGAAGTGCTGTGTACTTTGATAAGCTTAGGGTAAAGAAGTTTATGTGGAGAAACAGCCTTCTGGCTGAGCTGGCTAAAAAGAGTTTAGAGTACAACTGGGGTAGGTTTATGGATAGGGTATTCGCATTGTGTCAAGAGCTTGGAGTTGAGTGTAGGTATGGATTCGAATACGCAGAGGAGGGAGCTAGTGTAGAGCACTGTAAAACTCTTGATGAGTACATCTCTAGGCCACAATAATGAGTTGTTGTGTGAAATTGCATGATCATGGTCAGGGTAAGTTTATTTGTCTTGTTATGAGTTTTCATAAGTATTACTATAGTAACGCATATTAGTATGCTTTGATATATGGGCATACTTGTGTTTTACGGTGTTAGATATGGTAAGGCTTGTGTCTAGGTATAGCCCTAGCGAGCTTCTGACTAACTATAATTTAAAGAGCTTGTCTATAGCTACTATAGCTAGTCACTCGGCGCTAGACGTATTTGATGGTGCTAAAGATGAAGGCTTTAAAACAATTGCCGTATGCCAAAGGGGTAGGGAAAGGCCTTACTTGAGGTTTAAAAGAGTTGTTGACATTCCTTTAATTCTCGATAGGTTTGCTGATGTTGCAAAGCCTGAGAATGTAGAGTTTCTTAGAAAGAACAGCTCAATATTTGTGCCTAATAGAAGCTTTTCTGTATATGTTGGCTATGACGTTATTGAGAACTCCTTTCCTGTGCCAATATTTGGAAATAGGTACTTGCTGAGGTATGAGGAGAGAGTTGGTGAGAAAAACTACTACAGGATTCTAGATGAGGCTGGTGTGAGAAGGCCAAAAACATTCTCAAGTCCTGATGAAGTGGACAGGCCTGTTATGGTTAAAATGCCCCATGCTAGGAAGAGGGTTGAGAGGGGGTTCTTTGTTGCTGTTGATAGAGATGACTTTTGGAAAAAGTTTAGAAGGCTTGTGGCTGATGGTGTTGTGAGGGAAGAGGATTTGACAAGGGCGTCTATAGAGGAGCTTGTTATTGGTGCCCATTTCAATGTTAATTTCTTTGCTAGTGTAGCTAGAAAAGATGTTGAATTGATCTCTATAGACAGGAGGATTCAGACGAATTTAGATGGCTTCCTTAGGCTACCGGCCAGTGTGCAAGTGGAGCTCAGTGACTATGTGGATGTTGAGATGATTGAAATAGGACATGAAATGGCAACAATTAGAGAGAGCATGTTAGAGAAGCTGTTTGAAATTGCTGATAAGTTTGTCGAAGCGTGTAAAAGAATTGAGCCACCAGGAGTTGTAGGGCCTTTTACTCTGCAGCTCTTTGTAACTTCTGATATGGATGTAGTTGTATTTGATGTTGCATTTAGGATTGGTGGAGGTACTAATGTTCATATGGGTATAGGTGGGCAGTATAGCAAGCTTTACTTTGGTAAGCCAATTAGCATGGGCAGGAGAATAGCTATGGAAATAAGAGAGTGCATTGAGCTTGGGTGTCTAGAGGAGGTTGTAACATAGGTGCAGCTGGAATGGAGCGTGTATGTGTTTTTGAGTGGAGGTATGGCTCAGAGGAGATGAGGAGGCTCTTTCTCGTAGAACATATTGTGAAAAGGTATGTAGATGTTGAAGTGGCGGTAATGCAGGGGCTGGAGGAGGCCAGATTAGTGCCGAGGGGCTGTGCAGAGGTTTTGAGGAAGTGTGCTGAAGGTGTGAGGCCTGAAGAGGTGTATGAGAGAGAGGCTGTGACGGGGCACGATATAGCTTCACTAGCTTACATTCTTGGGGAGCGGTGTGGAGAGTGTGGCAGGTTTGTTCACTTAGGTGTTACAAGCTATGATGTTGTTGATACTGCGTGGGCACTTATACTTAGAGACGCTCTGACCATATTGAAGAGAAGACTGTGGAGAGTTATAGAGATGCTTATTGAGTACGCTGAGAAGTACAGGGATACTGTAATGGCTGGGAGAACACATGGTCAGCACGCGGTTCCAATAACCCTTGGCTTTAAGTTTGCTAACTATGTTTACGAGCTCTCAAGGGGGTTAGAAAGGCTTTGTGAAGCTGAGAAAAGAGTTGTAAGAAGCAAGATTTCTGGTGCTGTAGGTACAATGGCTGCTTGGAGTGGTAAGGGGCTTGTTGTAGAGGCCGTGGCATCGAGAGTGCTCGGTTTAGAGCCTCACGCAATATCAACTCAAGTTGCGCCTAGAGACGGCTTTGCAGAGCTTGTTACGGATCTGGCGATCTTGGCTAGCCAACTTGATAGGTTTGCTCTGGAGATTAGAGAGCTTTCTAGAACTGAGATAGGGGAGATTTATGAGGCTGGTAAGAGGATTGGTAGTAGCACTATGCCACAGAAGAAAAACCCTGTTACAGCAGAGAGAATATCTGGGCTAGCAAAGGTTGTAAGAGCCTTTACAATTACGGCTTTAGAGAACATACCGCTTATGCATGAAAGAGACCTGACTAATAGCAGTAGTGAAAGGATTCTAATACCCCATGTACTTCTCGCCGCAGATCAAATGCTCTTAGACATGGAGAAGCTCCTAAGGGTCTTACACGTTGATGAAAAGGCTATGGAGAGAAACCTACAGCTAACTAAGGGTACAATAATGGCTGAGGCAGTTATGGTTAAGCTTGTGGAGAAAGGCATGCCAAGACATGAAGCACACAAACTCTTATCAGAACTTTCAGCAATGGTTAGTAATGGGGAGGACTTTTACACCATTTTAGTGAAGAACGAAATTGTAAAGAAGTTTTTAACTCCAGATGAGTTAGCCAAACTGCTTAATCCCAGGAGCTATTTAGGCAACTACAAGGAACTCATTGATAGGGCTGTGAACTATGCTAAAAGTGTTAAGGCTTCGTGCATTACGTAGCACCTTGAGTTACACATGATAGTCACATACGTGAATATGCCCTGCAAACTCCACTATAGATTCTCCATAGACTTTTCTCAGAATATCACCTCTCAACACTTCCGCTGGCTCACCTATAACGTAAAAGCCCTTTCCCAAAAGCATTATGGTGTCTGTATATTCTAAGAGAACTTCTGGATCGTGGCAAGTAACTATGATTATGCTATCTCTCTTGAGTTCGTTAAATAAGTGTGCTATGTCTATCTTACCCTCGGGATCTACTGAAGAGAGAGGCTCGTCAAGAAGCATTATAGGAGCTCCGCAGGCGAGAGCCTTGGCTATTAAAGCTCTTTGCCTTTGACCTCCTGATAATTTCCATATATTCTTACCCCACGTGCTAGGCTCTAGCTCAACACGCTCCAAAGACTCTCTAACCCTACTCCTAAGCTCCTCTCTACTAATCTCTACACCTCTCTTCCTATAGCAGAGCCTTGCACCTACTTCAACAAACTCCCACACACTTACAGGAAGCAAACCTACTTGCTTAGTCATAGCGAGCTGTGGGAGAAGAACCATGAACCTTCCAGCAAGCTCAGGTTTTGCTGTAACATCAACACCATTTACAAGCACACGTCCTTTCAAAGGCTTCAAAAGCCCTGCAAGACTCTTCAAAAGCGTTGTCTTACCCACACCATTAGGACCCATAACTTGTAGTAATAACGGACTTTCTAACTTAATGCTTATACCCTCAATGAGGGGTTTTTCATAACCTATAGCCATGTCAATGACTTCCAGCAGCATTTGTGCTACACCATTGTGCACAGCTCATAAATAACTTATAAAGCTTTGTGCACAATAATTATCAGATCAGCGAGGCAGATATTCATTGAAGAAAAGTCTTTTAATGCTCATTGCAGTAGCTCTATTATTACACCTAGTTTCGCAGTTATCAATAGCGTGGGCTAGAAATGGTCTAAATATTGTCGTTACCTTTCCATTTCTTTACAACGATGTCAAGGCACTGACATGCAGAGGTGATACCGTTATAAGCCTTGTGAAGCCAGGTATAGATCCTCACGAATACCAGTTAACACCGTCAGATGTTAACGTAATTAAGGAGGCAGACTTAATTATTTCAACAGGGCATGCACCATTTGAAGTAAGGATTAGAGACCTTGTTAGTAGTGAGCAAGTGCGTGGAAAGCTTGTTGAGTTGCCGAGCATAGAGGGAGTTACTGTTTTGAAGCATCCACAAACTGGTGCGCCAAATTATCACGGAATTCAGTTCTACCCCCAAAACTACGCGCTCTTAATTGAGACTATTAAATCCGCTATGGAGGTGCTGAGGCCGGAGTGTGCAGAAGTGTATGAAGCTAATGCTGAAAAGCTTTTGCAAGACCTCAGTATCATTAACTCCACTGTGAATAGGCCTGGCAAGCTGTTAGCTGTAGTAGACTTACCAGTACTGCAGTATGTAGCTGCATGGCTCGGCCTTGATGTAAGGCGCGTACTGATCAAGGAAGAGGGGGTGCCAATAACACCTCAGGATTACATTGAGATAGAGCGGCTCTTGTCTTTAACGAAGGGTGCAGTGGTTATGGTTGTTAGAGGAAGTATTGCTGAGGAGAAGCTAGAGAATTTAGCTAAAAGATATGGTGTGCTATTCATTGCTTTACCAAACCCCCTGGCATATAATGGAACTCTTGACTATCTGAAGACTGTGACACAAGTTGTAAGTAATATGAGCTTAGCCACAGAGCCCTCTTTTGTCAAAGGCTTCAGCATTTCCACAGCCCTGATCATTGGCGTAGTAATTGTCGTAATCCTTATTGTCAGTGCTGTGCTGTATACATGGTCTAGAAGATAGGTGTTAGAACCTTGCTTAAAAACAGCGTGATACTAGTTCTCTTTATAATAGCGTTTCTAACATCTTTATATGCATACCTTGTGGTGCCTTTTGAGTGGGTAGCAGTATTCATACTCATGGCTTTGCTCTACGGGTTTCTAAGCCCTTCAATAGCAGCTAGAAAACTCTTTTTCTTAGCTATTGAAACTCCTCACGCATCTCTCTTTGCTATAGCCCTCGGAATCCTAATATACAGAGCACTAACTTTACTTAACGAGTTTGCCTGGGCTGTGATAATAGGGGTTATTCTTGTGAATATTGTTGGGCATTTTATTAGTGCAGGTGTAGATCCGGATGTAGCGACATCTGTTTTTGTATCCTTTACAGCTGCTGGAAGTGTGCTTGCGATATACTACATCCTCTCTAGGTATAGCATACAGTACAATATGTGGGCTGTGGTGCTTGGAGACCCTCTTTTAGTTACTCAACGTGACATCATAATCCTTGCAGGTATCACCTTAGCTGTTGTGGTGTTCTGCATACTGCTTCACGACATTAATGTTTATGTGGGGGCTGACCCCGACCATGTGAAGCTATCTTTGCGAATGCTATGGCTTTACGACACAGCTTTTTACACTATTCTTACTATATCTTCAATAGCTTTGCTCAAGCTTGTTGGTTTCATACTGGAACACATTTTATTGAGCTTACCAGCAATAATAGCTTCTAACATGACCTCAAGCTCTAAGAATGCTATGCTTGTAAGTGTTTTATCTTCAATCAACTCTTCTATTATAGGCCTACTCATAGCTGTAAAGCTAAATATTGCTCCTGCAGCAAGCATAGGATTTATAGCACTAGTGCTTTACTTAGCATCTCTTGTGAGAAGAGGTTAAGTACATGACTAAGAAGAGGTTTGGAGTATCTATAGAGCATAGAGTGTACTCTAAGCTAGATGAAATTACAAAGAGGCTTGGCGTTAACAGGTCTACGATTGTTGAAGAGGCTTTGAAAACCTATCTTAGCGACTTGAATCACCTAGCTGAAAACCATACATGCTGCGGCTTAATAGTAGTTGAAAATCCAGATGCAGAGGAAATGGAGAGAGTTTTAGCAGGACATAAAGATGTTGTAATGAGCTATAGTCATCATCACGTAGGTGGTAGGTGCATATGCACAATAATGGTGTGGGGCAGCGCTGAGATGCTAGCAGTGCTATACAATAAGGTGTCTAAGGTTAGGGGGCTTAGCAAGAGGTTTATACCTCTTCACAGTGAGTAAACTATGTACACTACTTTTTATGCGTATTGAATGCTAATGCATATTAACTTTCTTAACACCTATGCTAGTGATGTACAGACTTTTCCCACTCTTGTAATGAGGATAATAGGATGAGCTTTAACCTCTGCATACTTTGTAGAGGTGCTAAATACCTCTGTGGTAGAGCATACTGCCCTGTTTTTACAAGGCTTAGGGTATTTCAAAGAGTTTCAAGCACTTCTACAGAGCTTTATGGCTCCTCCCCTCCTGCGGTATTTATTGGCAGAACTGGGTATCCACATGTTTTTGCAGGTCCTCTTGCGCCAAACGAAATTGGGGCTACAGAGGTTTATGACTTTCCTGAGCTGTGGAGCTCTAAGCCGCTTGATGAAGTTCTGAACCTGAGGCTCAGCCTCTTCCTAGGTAGGAGAATTGTTAATGTGAGGAATATTGAGGATAAGTATGTTCAGGAGCTTCAACTTCTTGTATTACCGCTAAAGCCTGTTGATGTTGAAATTAGGTTTGCTAAAAAGCCTACGGGATTTAGTTTTAGTGAGTATGAGCCTCCTATGGGCCCCAGAGCTCCTTTAGAAAGCTTTAGAATAGTGTCAATGTCTTCTGCTGCAAGGGCTGTGGAAAGGCTTTATAGTGATGTTGATGCAAGGGCTGGGGAGGCTATGATTGAGCTGTATAGATCTGGTGCATCTATTTCTCAGATCCAGAAGCTTCTCAGCATTGGTGCCCTGGGTAGGAAGAGGAGCAGGAGGCTTGTGCCTACGAGGTGGGCTATAACAGCAGTTGATGATACGATCTCAAGGCATTTAATAGAGGAAAAGGTTAGGGAGTTTCAGCAGCTTGGCGAAATTCAGGTTTTTGTAAGGTATATTCACAAGAACCTCTTCATATCCATTTTAGTACCCGGTGAATGGGGGTTTGAGTGGATGGAGGCCTGGTTTCCTAAATCCACTTGGAACCCGTTTGGAGATAGTGTTGCTATAGAGGGAGACTATGAGCTGTTTAGACCTAGGGATGAGTACGCATCTATAGGAGGTTGTTACTATGCGGCAAGGCTAGCAACTGTAGAGTACCTTATTAAGATTTCGAGAAAGGCCACAGCCATTGTACTGAGAGAGATATACCCAGGCTTTAACATACCTATTGGTGTGTGGTTTGTTAGAGAACAGCTAAGAGCTTTATACACTCAACAACCATATAAAGTAAGTAGCATTGAAGAGGCGCTGAAAATAATTGACAGGTTCTCAGCTATTGGCTCAAGGGTCTGGGCTGAGAAGTCCAGGCTCATAAGGTTTTTGAAGAAAGTTAAAAAATTGGATGAGTTTAAAGCCCTCACTCAGTAAGTCTGCGCTACCTCAGCTTGAGCCCTGTGGCAACCCGCTGGAGGAACTTTCTCGCCTCTTCTGCTTCCTCCTTTGGCACTTCTTTATGACAGAACCACCAGTCGAAGCACTCATACTTCTTTACCCTCTCCTGAGCTTCAGCTATAGTTGATGCTGGTGGGATAATAGCTCTCTCACCAACAAGCTCATTGTTTGGCCAGTTGGCTGGCAGAGCAGTGCCGTACTTGTCGCTTACCTGCAGTACTTTGAGGAGCCTTAGTATCTCATCAATGTTTCTGCCTGCCTCCTGTGGGTAGTACAGCATAGCTCTTATAACGCCGTTTGGGTCAACTATGAAGACTGCTCTCACAGTATGTGTACCGCCTACAGGAAACATGTTGAGCTTCTTTGCAATCTCTCCAGTGACATCAGCAATTATTGGAAACGGTATCTCAATGCCCAGCTTCTCCTTTATCCACTCAACCCACTTTATGTGCGCAAAGGTGCTGTCAATGCTCAGCCCTAGCAACTCAGCATTAAGCTTCTTAAAATCTTCATACCTAGCAGCAAATGCTACAAACTCTGTTGTACAAACAGGTGTGAAATCCGCTGGATGACTAAAGAGCACTAACCACTTACCCTTGTAGTCATCTGGAAGCTTTTTCACACCATGTGATGTCATTACAGTCATCTCAGGGAACCTAGACCTTATTTGCAGAGGTATTTGTTCAACCACTTACCTCACACCTCATTCTAAAAGTTAATATTATCCGTTCGAATATTTAAACCTATCTTAAATAAAAACTGATACTACATCAATCAGTTATTTCTCATACTTCATTTCATTAAGTAATAGCTTTTCTATAATTTTTTCACGTATTTAAATAAGCTTTTCTAACACACCTAAAGGACACTCACTGTTAGCTATGGCATTTTAATTAACATCTTATGGATATAGAAAGTTTAACATTTCGATCTATTCTTAAAACTAGTTCCACCACAGCGATAAGGCCTTGAGGCTTAATCATGTTTAAATCTAAGCAGACTAGCCATAGATGAAAACTTCGTTTTGTTGCCATGTAGGAACTTTTGTAATCTAAATTTCTAGAGGTAATTCTATGGCTTTAAATAATTGAAGGTATTGCCATGTTATGACAGTTAAGTAGCATTTTCATGAATTTTCATGATAGGTGTGTTTATATTCTGGGCTTCATTCTACTAGTTACTCGGTGATGTCTTGTGTCATATTTGGATATGAGTAGAAAAGTGGAGCTTGTTAAAGAATTGTTAAAAGCTGTGCATAGGGGAGAGAGTGTTGATGAGCTGAAGAAGAGGTATAGTGGTGTATTGTCACAGATATCACCTATTGAGATACCATTAATTGAGCAACAGCTTGTTAAAGAGGGTATTAGCATAGATGATATTCTAAAGCTTTGTGATCTTCATGTAGAGCTCTTTAGAGAGTTTTTGAAGTCACGTGAGCTCAATGGTGTTCCTAAGGGCCATCCAGTGGACTTCTTCATGAAGGAGAATGAGTGGGTCTTGAAGCAGGCTGAGGCTCTAGCGCTTTATGCATCTGCACTGGCTAGTGCTGCTGATGAGGGTTCTAGGAAGGGCTATTTTGAGGCTGTGAAGAGGATATTGGTTGAGCTTAGGAAGATTAGGCTTCACTACAGAAAGATACAGATGCTTGTATTTCCATACCTTGAGAGAAGGGGTATAGTGGCTGTCCCAAGAGTTTTGTGGGGTAGGGAGGACCAGGTCATAGTGAAAATTAGACAACTACTAGAGATAATGTCCAGGGTTGAGGCTGTTGATGAGGCTTCAGCTAAGTTAGTAGCTGAAAAAGCTTTGGAGATAGCTAGGGAAGCTAGCGAGCTTGTGTTTAGAGAAAACAAGATTCTGTACCCAGCTGTCTATGCACTGCTTAGCGAGGGTGAGTGGGTTGCTATAGCTGAAATAGCTAGCGAGATGGGCTGGCTAGTAGATGTTAGTGAGGTTGAGTGGAGACCAAGTGCAAAGCCTGTGCTACCATATGAAATAGATGGGAGGATCTCACCTCAACAAATTGAAGCACTACCACAAGAGTTTAGGTCAATGGCATTAGCCAAGGGTGTTGAGCCTGACAACTACTCTATTAAGAGGGAAGGTGATGTAGAGCTCTCAACAGGCTTTCTAACGCCGAAGGAGATAAATGCGATATTTGAGTCTCTGCCTCTTGAAGTTACCTACGCCGATAGGAATGATAGAGTGAGGTTCTTTAGTGAGAGTAGGTTAGGCAGGGGTTTTGCGAGGACAAAGACTATTCTTGGTAGAAGAATTGAGTACTGCCACCCGCCAAGACTAGAGAGGTTAGTTAGGCAAACAGTTGACGAGTTAAAACAAGGTAAAGCACCATACAGAGAGTTTTGGACAAAACTTGGAGATTCAATAATAAGAGTATTGATAGTTCCTGTAAAGGGAGCTAATGGAGAGTACCTGGGCACTATTGAAATTGTTGAAGACATGACTGAAATACTAAGTAAGCCTGAAGAGATAAAAAGGAAGGTAGTGGTGCTCTAATGAAGAGTGTGTATGAGATTGTGTATAAGTATGTGCTTCCGTCAATAAAAAGAAGACTTGCAGAAGAGTTACAGTTTTTAGGCTTCACAGAGAGGGAGGTAGCAAGAATGCTTTCAATATCCCAATCCCTGATATCTAGGTACAACAAAGGTGAGAGAGGAGCTTTAATAAATATTAAACTCTTTAATGATATAGACTTGCAGGTAAGAAAACTGGCTAGAGAAATAGCTGAAAATAAGCTGGACTCAATGCAGATATATGTTGAGCTGCACAAGTTTGCAGCATACTTTATGGTGAAAAGGTATGGATGTGTTCTTCATACAAAAATTGATGGAATAAATCCAGTGAAATGCAATGTGTGTTCAACAATATTTTCATCTCACATCATTAAGTCATGAACAATAGGCTTCATTATCACATATAAGTAGTGATACACACAGCTTAGTGTGGGGATATTTTTGGCTGAAGTAAAAGCATTTAAAATTGTTGATAATGTTTATTGGGTTGGTGCAAAAGACTGGAGCAGAAGACTTTTCGATTCTCTTATACCGCTTCCAAAAGGAACATCATACAATGCTTATCTAGTGATAGGCTCAGAAAAAGTAGCTCTAATAGACACTGTTAACCCGGGATTTGAAAAGACATTAGAGGATAGGATAAGGGAGGTTGTAGACCCTAGAGAAATAGACTATGTTATTATGAATCACGCTGAACCAGATCACGCAGGAGCGATACCCTACATTCTCAATGTAGCACTAAAGGCTAAGCTTGTCACAACTTCAATGGGCTCAAAAATGGCTAGGATATTCTATGGTGTACCTGCTGAAAGGGTTCACGTGGTTAAGGATGGAGATGTCATACCTCTTGGCTCAAAGACTTTGAGGTTTATAGAAGCGCCAATGCTTCACTGGCCTGAGACTATGTTCACCTTTTTAGAGGAAGATGGTATTCTATTTTCATGCGATTTCTTCGGTTCACACCTGGCAGAAGGAATGTTTGATGATGAAGTAGAGGATATATTAATTCATGCTCAGAGGTATTGGGCAGAAATAATGATGCCCTTTAGATCAAGTGCTCTAAGAGCGTTAGAGAAAGTATCAAAACTCGATGTAAAGATTATAGCACCATCACATGGACCTATATACAGAAACCCAAAGAAAATACTAGCTAAATATCTCGAGTGGGCACAAGGAAAAACAAAAGAAAAGGTATTGATAATTTATACAAGTATGTGGGGGTATACAGAAAAAGTGGTTAGGTTAATAGAGAGCGAGCTAATTAAACAAGGAGTACACACAGCAGTTCACAACTTGGCATACGCAGATGTAGGTGAGGTGGCTAAGGATCTCGCAGATTCAAAAGCACTAATACTAGCTACACCTACAGTAATAGGGTTTGCACACCCATTAACAATGCAAGTTACATATTTAGCAAAGCTACTAAAACCACCTACAAAATACGCTAGCCTTATAGTGCTCTATGCATGGGGAACCAACGCTGATAGACAGCTATCTGATGCTTTAAAGGAATTAGGAGCTGAAATATTGGATGTAATTAAAATTAATGTAACTCCAACAGAAGACGACATAAAAAAGGTTAAAGAGCTAGTCAATAAGGTACTACAAAAAATAAAGGAATGAAGGTAGTGAAGCAAAGCTAATTTTTATCCTATGATGTCATGCAGACATTTTGCAATAACTTTAAAAGGTTTTGTTAAAGCATATATTTTGTTGGTGCTTTCTCTCGGGGCCGTAGTTTAGCTTGGTAGAATGCGGGGCTTGGGCCCCCGTGGTCCGGGGTTCAAATCCCCGCGGCCCCACCAGATTGAAGCTGTTGCTGTTATTTTGATATCAATGATTTCATAAGGTATCAGATCAGTGTACTTGCTAACTTCTTACTAAGCGTTTGCTCATGGTTATAATGTTGCGCTCTAATGAACAAGCTGTTGCCTTATTCAGCTAGCTTGCGTCAGGCGCTCGACGGTTCATCAGGGTTCAGTGGAAGCGAATTCATCACCTTTACTGCTTTTGTATATTGCAAGGCTTAAAACATTTTTGTCTTAATTAATGGGATTTGTGCTGGTTTTGTGCTTAGTACTTCTCTATTTGGCAAAGTTTTTTCACAGCTTCTATTACAATTCTAAGCTTTTCTATTGATATCTTGTACTCCTTTTCTTCATCTCCAAGACTTCCCTTTAAGCCTCCAAAGCCGCAGTCTCCTGATACAAGATCTACTCTGCCACCAGTCTTGCTGTAAATCTTTGTGAGTATGGCGAGAGCTTCTTCAACGCTTTCTACTCTTAAGCTTGATGTAGAGACTATTCCTGGTGAAATGACTTTGTTGTACTGCTCAAGAAGGCCTTTACTCACTAGCTCTAGATTTGAAGGTGTTTTAAAGAATTCAAAGCTCAGGTATTTCACTTTATCAACTCTCGCAATGATTTCTAGAAGCTTTGGATTAAGCTGGCCACAGACATGTATACCCACTTCAGCGCCTTCAGCAGCCTTAGCTACACTGCTTAGAACTTCTATTACACTTTCCTCTGTCCACCCATAGAGAACCCTTCTACCTATGAACAGGGTTAGGGACGGCTCATCCATAAAAACTATGTTATAACCTAATGAGCTAATGTAATGCACTATGTTTCCTACAAATTCTCTAAAAAAGCCCATAACAATGTCCTTATTTGCAAGAGCTGTCATCTGAAGCCCCTTGGAAATATCTTCAGACAAGTATACCCTTGATGCCAATGTGAAAACACCTGTAATAGGTCCTCTCAAGGCCTTAAACACTAGCTTCTCCCTAGATATAACCTCAATAGCTTCTTCAGCATCATCAATTCTAACCCTAGGCGGTTTAACCTCTAAATGCTTTAAGGTAGAGAAGTATAGCCCCCTCTTACTGTAAACAATACCCAAAGCCTCTAAGGGCTTAAGATAAATGTCTATGAAGGACCTTAACTGAGGGTATGTAGGCACGTCTAAGCCAATTCCCTGCAAATCCCTTAAAACTCTAGCGATATTCTCTTTGGAATAAGCTAGTGGAAAACTACCAACATGACTTGTTCTCATATTCTAACACCTTTGAAAATCAGTAATTGCATAAAATACCCTATAATGCTTACTGTTACCTTAAGCCAGAAGAATGCTGTTAAGTGCTTTGAAAATCAGGGTCTTCATGGTCTTAGTATAGAACTCTTTTTTTGAATTGAGTATAGAGCTATCGATGAGGATACGATGTCAGCTGAGGACCCTGGATTAATGCCTTTCTCTGCAAGTTCACTATCAAAAGCTTTTACAGCATTTAAACAGCTGTCATGATTTGAAATGCATGTCTTAAGAATTTCCAGTGCTTTGCTAGAAACATGTAAGGCTGTTTCAATTCCATGTTTTCTAATGATTAGGGTATCTATATCGTGAGCAAGTTGGTAGAGGTAGGTTTCGACAACAGCTAGATTCCAATTCTTATGCGTTTTAAGCCTATTCTCTAGGAATACAGAGTTCCTAAGGGACCTCGCATAACCCTCTACCACCTCCTCGCAAACAAGATCGCTTTTAGCACTGTGAAGTAGTACATCCCAGAGCCTGTAGTTTTTGGATAAGAGCTTTTCCCTATACTCCTCATCCCACACATTAGGAACACCTCCCGTATTGTCAGAACTCTTGATGTAGCTTGGCGAAGCAATTCTAATAGCATTGTAAAATTCTACAGAGTCTAAAGCTGTAGAATACTTGCTCAGCAAATCCCTTGCAGTTCTAACCACAGTTGCAGCATTTAAATCACCATTTTTACATAGAACAAAGCCACTGGCTAGTGCTAGTGGGTATAATAGAAGAGCTGACCCTAAGCATGTATTTCCTCCTCCGGAAACCCCCTTAGAATCGGCAACCGTAGCCTTAATGAGGTCTCCAACAAGCATCCTGGGAGTAAGCCCTTGAGCAAGCCTGCACCCCCTCAGAACAGCTCTAAACACGTGATGGCCAGCGACAACAGCTGTTACTAAAAAGTCCTCAAAAATTGTATCGCTAAAGTCTCGTAATCTATGCACATTGCCAGGCTTTGGGTATCCGGCAACCTCTAAGGCTATGGAGGAGGCAAGTAGGTATGAAGCTACCTTGAGGCTATGTATAGGTGCTCGGCGTTTCACCAAGAACTCTGCACCTTTTCAACACAGGTAGGTGCAGTGTCTGAAAGAGTATATGTTGGTATGCGGGTTTTGCAAGCCAATGTAGAGACAATTTTTAAAGCAATTAAGAGCTTCGCCTGCTTCCTTGGAGATGCTTTTTCAGCTGACTTTAGCCATGGCTTAGAGTACCTCCCAACAAGAGTCCCGAAGTCCATTCCTGCTAACAGCACTTTTGAAGCTCTAAATGCGAGGGCTAAGGCATATGCCCTATCACCATCAGTAAACCCACCAATATTTATTATAGGGTAGTGAGGCTCTACCTGAGTTGTTACTGCAAAGCTTTTTGTAAACCTCTTCAATTCATTGACAAAGCTGGCGAACTTCTCAATATTATCCCCGTGAACATGAATAAAGAGTTTAGAGCCCTTGGCAGCAGCATAAGAAATGGCGTTTATATCACCATCTAGATCAGATACAATGATGTGAGGAACAAAGCCTAATTCAACAAGAGCTTTAGTGGCGCCATCTGCAGCTACAAGGATTTTCTGCTTTAAATTCTCTAGCTTTTCGAGAAGCATCAAGTGCATCTCTAGATTGGGGCCAGCGCCAAATACTATCACCTCTCTCCCCATAACCATAGCCCTGCAACTCTCTATAGGCGGAACTATATCATACACAAGCTCATATGCAAGAGCTGTGGCAATTTCGTCAAGTCTCCTATCTATACCTAGACGCTCAGTAATTTCTAAGTAAATACTCCACCACTCTGCAAAACTAGGTAAAATTGATACAAACTCTTTGCCATGCATATTTGTGTCAATACCCTCCACTATCTCTCTATGACTGCCTCAGCTCCCTTATTCCTTGCCTTAACAATCATGTACTCTGCCTCTATACCTCGGGATCTCAAGTCCCTTAAAACTTTTTCACAAACCCTCCTAGCAGTGGCATATCCCTCTACGAGCCCGTATACTGCTGGTCCCCAACTGCTCTGCCCTGCTCCTTTTACACCGTGACGTAGCATGCTATTTACTATAACCTCTGCTTCTTCACAGCAAAACACTCCCCCTTGATATTTAGAAAAGTACTCTCCTACAATAAATTGAAGCTTTGTTAGTGCCTTTCCAAAGGTATCAGCATCTCTTTTCAGAATCGATGGTATCATGTGAAGGAAAACCAGTTTGTAAAGTTCATGCTGAATATCCTTTGGAAGTGGTGTAGGTGTGTCTAGAGCCTTTCTTTCACTAATCTCATCAAATCCTCTTCTCCTCCTAGGGATGAATAGAAGAAAGCTCCACTTCTTCGGCACAGGAGCTTGAAATATTGGTTGAGGTAGATCCTCTATAGAAGCAGGACACATAACCTTACCACCCTCTACAATCCTTCTCCCAGAGTCAACAACAAAACCCCCAGTTTCAAATGCTGCTATGCCTACTCCAGAGTCTCTACCTCTGCACATCTTTACAGCTATATCCCTAATATTATAGTTTAGCCCCTGCAATTTTGATACAGCATATGCTATAGCTAAGATTGTTTGAGTTGTAGAGCCCAGCCCTACATGTCTTGGAATAGCACTTAAAACCTCTATACCCACCCCCCGTAAGTCAAATAGCTTTTCCATAGCTTTTATACAGTCGGCTACATCCACACCCGTTCTATTCAATACCTTAAGGTCTTCTTCGCCATGCTTAAAGACTCTCACTATGATGCTGGGCTGGTCTAATGCCATCCCAAGGCTTCCATAAGCTATGCCATCTGTTAAGAAATTGTAAAAACCCATGTGAAGCCTTGCAGTAGCACGTACAAGCACCTTCATTTAGTTGCACCATTGTTAAGCACTTTATCCAATTCTCTTAAACCATGTCTAACCTTAACGCATAGGTTAAATGGGTGTACACTTTCAAAGCTTAGCACCTTTACAGTAATTCTGGAGTCTGTGCTAAGTCTATTGCGAAACTCCTTATACAATATGTATACAGCCTCACGAGCAACGTCTTCAGCAAACTTTGGATTTTCAAAGGCCTTTTTAACTAGCCTATATTCCTGATCCCTCTTTAAAAGGCTTCTTACAGGGGTTGAAAAAGCTGAGAGGAGTGCTTTTACAGTTTCGCTAAGCCCTAGATTTATTGGATTTGAAGAGTCTATGTGTGCCAGAATTAGCGCTCTTTGAGAATGTGAAGGAGTGTTAGATATTGGTGTGTTTTCTAAAAAGGAGTATACTTGCTGAACACAGGGGCACACAGACATGCCTTCAAAACTCACACCCACTCTATATCTTGCCCCTCCCACTTTACTCAGCCCAACACTAACATAAATGTTTACTGGAAGCGCATCTATATCATCTGAAGTAAAGAGGTGTACTAGCTTTAGCTTGACGCTAGCTTTTGAAGAATACTCGTGTTTTACAAGGAGGTACTGAGTAACTTTTCTCAAAATGTGCTGCAAGTCAGGTAAGTCAAGGTAAGTCACACCATTAATTAAATTCAAAACAGCTTCAACACTTCTTGAAACATGAATGCCGCGCAGCTCTTCACCAAGGTTTACACATGCTGTTACTGTCCCAAGTTGGCACTCTACCTGACTATCACCATTCTTTAAACACACCTTAACCTTGAAATTCTGTATGCAAATTCTATTAATTGCTAAGCGTGTTGTAGGAGGATCCCTTTGGACATCAGGTAAGCTATTCTTAATAGCTGTACACCTCACAGTGTACGCTCGTATATATAAGGAGGTGAATTGCGTGGCAATGCCGTGTCTTGTACATAGTTATGCCCAGCTGTCTTTGTGTTTCAGCTTCGCTTGCTACTGAAGAGTGAAGTTCAACACTTAATTAAGTTAACTGTGTAAACACATTACACATAGTAAAAAGCTTTTAACGAGCTACTCAGCTTGGTTAGTTAGCTCAATACTCATGGTGTTTTAAGCTTGGTTGAGCCTAGAGATGTTGCTTCAAAGTACTTTTCCCCTAAGGTAAGTGATAGAGAGCGTGCAGCATTTGAAGCTGGTATAGCTCTCGGTATGGTAATTCACCAGTTTTCTGGAATACCAATAAGGTTTGCTGAGGAGGTAAAATTGCTTGAGAAGGTAATTGAGTACGCCATAATGTCTCAGCCTTTTAAAAAGAAAGCGACTGTGAAAATAAATGTTGATTTGCCTAGCAATGGCAATCCCTATAACTATTCGACCTTGCGTTCAAGAAACCTTGATGTGCTAGTTGTTGTTGAGTATGGTAAGGCTGTTGTAAAGGCGCGACTTCAATATATACCAGAGCTAGACTATACATTAGCCTATATAGAAGATGTTGTGGAAAAGGATAAAGCCTTATTGGTAGAGGAGAAAGAGTAGGTGTTTTGTGTACATGAGTAAAGAATGCAAGTTGTTACAATTGGGTTTTTCTTCAGATACTTGGGGAGAGGTGATAGCGGTTTTCTTTAGCAATGGTGATGTTATTGGGTTAATGCCTTTAGGGCTTAGACTTTCAGAGAATTGCACCTTAACTGGGAGGTTGTATAGGGGGTCCAAGCTCTATAATTACATCATTAGTACAAGTACTGCGAAGCTTCAATGCAATATATGTGTAACTGAAGAGCCTCAACTTTTTTACTTGTCAATTTTTGAAAAAAGCAAAGTTGTAAAGGCTTTTAAAAAATGTGAATGCCCTAAGAAATTTTGTGATGCGTGTTTAACAGGGTTGTGCAGGTTTCGCTACGAAGAGGGAGAGGATGTTATAAGGCTTACAGTAGATGTGGAGAAGGTGTTGTTCCGCAAGAAATCGCCTAGAGTATTTACAAGAGCTTCTTCTGCCTTTATAGAGGCTTTGGTATGGTTTACAAAAATACCCTACGTGAAGTGTGAGGAAATTGAAGAGGCTTTGAAGAGAATAGAGTTTTTAAAGGAAGTTGTTTACAGATCTACACAAAGAGAGCTTTATATAAAACTTATAGAAGAGGTGTACTCTAAAGCAAGAGAGCTGGTGAGTAGTGTTGAGAGTATTAGGTGTAGATCCCGGGACAAAAACATTTGATGTTGTTGTTATTGAGGATGGTGTTGTGAAGGCTGAAAAAAGCATTGACACAGCTACCATAGCTAAGAATCCCGAGGTCTTAATAAAAGCCATTGAGGCTTTTGAAGCCGATCTTATTGTTGCTCCCTCCGGCTATGGCGTCCCCTTAACCAAAGGAGATGAAGTTTTAGACTCACGTAGGTTTGCTATAGAAATACTGCTTCTCAGTACAGAAAATGACATTAGGAGGGGTGTTGAAGCTGGAGAGGTAGGGATATGGGTTTACGATGCTCTGGCTAAGGTTGTTGAGCACTTAGTTAAGCGGTTTGGCAGTAAGGTGCTGTTTCTTCCCTCAGTAATACTACTTCCAACAGTCCCAGCGTACAGAAAGCTTAACAAGGTTGATATGGGTACTGTGGACAAGCTTGCTGCAACGTTTACAGCTATTCATGGTTACAGCCAGAGGGAGGGGATAGACTACAGCAGTGTTAATATTGTTGTTGCTGAATTGGGGTTTGGATACAATGCTGTAATAGCTGTTAGCAAGGGTAAGATTGTTGATGGAATAGGTGGGACATGCGCATCAATGGGAACACTAACCGCAGGCTCTCTTGACTTGGAGGTAGTTGTTAGAGTAGAGCGGTGGGATAGATGGGACGTTTTTCACGGAGGTCTATTCTATTACGTGAACATGTTTGATATGAGTGAGCTTGCAAAGGCTTTTGAAAAAGGTGAAGAGCCTTTGGCATCAGCATTTAAGGGCTTTATAGAGGCTGTGGCAAAGGACATTATGAGGGCTCTTGTTATAAATCCTAATGCGGAAGTAGTGATGCTAACGGGTAGGCATAGCAAGATAGGTCTTGTCAAAAGACTGCTACAAGAGCTCCTAAAGGATGTTGAGGTTCTGTATGTAGATCCTATTAAGGGTGCTCAAATAAGTAAGGAGGCTGCACAAGGATATGCCGCGATAGGTGAGGGTGTTGTTGGAGGTGTTTTTAAAGATCTTGTAGAGCACATGGAAATAGAGAAAGCATGTGGAACAGTAGCGGATTACCTAGTGCATGAAAAGCTAGGGAAGTTTAAAGAGAGGATTCAAAGCACTTACAAAGCACTTGTTACACACCCTAAGCTCTGTATCACGTAGAGAAGCTTACCATGAGCTGCTTAACACTACTTCAATTTTTTCAGCTATTTCCCAAGGATTTTTAACCACTATAACGCCCTCCATTTTAGTCAGCTTGTTTATGTTCTCTAAGTCTATTGATCTTGGAGCTAGTTTTATCTTTTCCCAGCACTTAACCGCCTTTGGGCATATTTTTTCACATAGTGCACAGCCTATGCACTTACTCAGATTTATTCTAGGCAAGTTATCTACTACTTCAATGGCTTTAGCAGGGCATTGGCTAATTAATTGGCATGCATTGCAATTCGCGGTAGAGCATACTGCTCTATCCACATAGCAGGGTGTCTCTGTAACTACGTATCCCTCCTCATTTGGAATGTCGGTGGGAAGCACGATTGTTGGTATAGAGCTCTTTCCAGCTTGTGCAAATAAGGCAGTGGCTACAGTATCCGCAACCCCATATACCATTTTCGCAATTGTATTAGCTGTAGCAGGCGCTATGATTAACGCCTTGTATCTCCCTACATTAACTCTGCCTACATAGTACATCCCCTCATCGCCAACTAAGAACTCTTCATAGTAGCCCCCAGGGGATATGCTTCTAAGCCTTGGCAAAACACCAAAAATCCTGGATACCTCATAACCCCATTTAGTTAAGAATAGCGTTACCTTAAGCCCAAACCTCTTCTTTACATACTCTAAAACACTCACACACTCTCTAAGGTGAGCTCCACCACCAGTTATTACCCAAGCAATAGTGTTTGGCTTCACAGAGCTCACCAGCTATGTGAGTGTAAATATAAAGGCTCTATTTCTGCAATAATAAATGTGCTTACCTATGGGGTGCTAGGAGCTGTGGCTAGAATACTTATTGTTACTGGAAGGCTTGCAGAGCCTATCATAAGAAAGGTGTTGTCTGAGGTAAAGACAGAACACAAAGTTGATGTTATTGTCACGCCAGTGCAAGTAGCAGCCTTTCTTACTGCCGAATACGTAGCAGAATACCTTAAGCAATGCAATGTAAGGGGCTATGACTACATACTACTACCAGGTCTCGTGAGGGGCTCTGGAAAGATTGTTGAGGAGGTCACAGGCGTAAAGGCTGTTAAGGGCACTGTAAATGCCTATGACCTTGCTGAGATTCTAGCATTACACGATTTAAGTGTGTTGTCTCCAGATGCACCTGCTGATGAAGTGCTTGGCAATATTATCGAGGAGAAGAATAGGGAAATATTGAAGCGTATTGATAAAGCGCTGACGCATGAGAACAGTATAGCTGTTGGAAGGTTGAGGGTCCCATTAAACCCCCCTCCAATCAGGGTAGCTACAGAGGTCTCAGAGGCTCATATGCTAAGTGCAGAAGAGCTTGTTAGAAAGGCTATGGAGTACACTGAGAGTGGCGCTGACGTTATTGTCCTTGGATTTGAAGCCCTTCACCCTCACACTCAGAAAGTTTTTGAAGCTGTAAAGGTGCTGAAAAAAGAAGTTGAAGTACCTATAGCTGTTGACACATCAATACCTAGCGAAATTAATGCGGCTCTACAGGCAGGAGCTGACATGATTATAAACATTGACTTGACTAACATAGATAAAGTAGCTTATGTTGATCGAGAGGTAGCTGTTGTTACAATTCCAAGAGATCCCGCATCTAATGCAATACCTAAGGAGCCCCAGGCTAGGGTAGAGATTCTCGAGAAGGCTGTGAACGCTATTAGAAGTAGGGGGTTTGAGAAAATCTTTGCAGATGCCATTTTAGAGCACTTTGGCCAAACATTTTCATCACTCTTAGCATATCACATGTTTAGGCAGAGAAATCCCAGAATTCCTCTGTTTGCTGGAATAGGTAATGTAACAGAGCTTGTGGATGTTGATAGTGTTGGTGTAAATGCATCTCTAGTTATGTTGCTTCAGGAAATAGGTGTTAGTATGGTGTTAGTAGTTGAGAAAAGCGTGAAAGCTGCAGGCTCGACGCTAGAAACAAAGATAGCATCACAAATGGCTGCACTTGCATACTACAAGGGCTCTCCGCCCAAGAACTTGGGAATATCCCTGCTGATACTAAAGGATAAGAAGAGGTATGTGGAGGAGGTTGATGAGGGATACGATGCTGTTGTAAACGCGACTGAAGAGGAAAAGCCCTACACTCTTGATCCCATAGGGGTATTCAAGATTAGAGTGAATCATGTGCTTAGGTGCATAGAGGCTTTGTACATTGGTAGGAAAGGCAGGATTTTAATTAGGGGTAAAAGTGCTAAAGCAATTCAGTATGAAATTCTTGAAAGAGAACTTGTTTCCCAACTTTCGCATGCAATGTACCTCGGTAGAGAACTTGCAAAAGCTGAAATAGCCTTACAACTAGGTAAGAACTATATACAAGAAAGACCTCTATTTGCAAAGCCCAGATATATCAAATTGTAGCTGATTGAAAGTATAGAGCTTTACTAGCTGTGAGAGCCTTTTGCAACTAATGTAAAGCTGTACTACATCAAAGGGCTTTCTAAGGGAAATGCCATAGTTTAGAGCCATAATACAACAGCTTATAATTTCACGTACTTTGTATAGCTAAAGTGATTGAGGCTTAAATATAACATGCCTAATAGCTTAGCTAAAAACCTTAGTTTTGTAGATTTTGGTAATATATGCAGTGGTTGTAAAGTGAATTGCTGTAAAAAATTTTATGCTGTGCTCTTACCAGAGGAAGAAGAGGCATTTAAAGACGTAGCATTTACTATAGAAACCCCCGTAGGCTGTGTGAAGGCTATTGGCGCTAGAGATGGAAAACCTTGCCCATTTCTAGATGAAAACGGTTTTTGTAAGATATACCCTGAAAGAGCTTTTGATTGTAGGCTCTGGCCAATACTACTGTATTACGACTTTAGTACAGGTGAAAAGGTTGTATATCTAGATTTAGAGTGTCCAGCAGTGGAGAAGGGGCTTATAAGCAGGGAGTTTATTGAAAAGGTTATAGAGGTGCTGAAGAACGCGAAAATAAATGAGGAGTGGCTTAAGAAATACACGCTTGCCCCATGGCCAAATAGATTAAAAGAGGTCTATAGGTTTACATAGCCAATATCAATGCAATGTACCCTTCCATGCATAGAGTACTTTCTTACAAATTTTTCTGCAAACATCATGAGTATTGGATCCCTAGACATTGAAACAATCGTGTAGACTGTTTTTGCAACATCTTCACAGCTATTCACAGGCATTTTTACAAATTTTTCAATACTTTTATTCTCAATTGTTGCCCAGTGCCACACACCATCACTTTGAAACATGTTTATATGGCTTGGAAAGCCATTTCCAAAGCCGTAGATTTCAACCCTACCACTTGGTGAAAATACTATGCGGAGACCGTGTCCTCTATTCTTTTCAAGAAGTTCTATAAGTGTTATCTCACAGCCGTTTCCACATCTCTTGACTATGATTGTTCTTTGAAACACAATCCCAGCCACGAATCGAAGCTTCCATATAATGCTTTCGCAAAAAGGGATATTACCTTTTCGCCTATTTAAGAACTTTATATATCTTTATGTCCTCACTTCTCTAAGTTGGCTATGAAGAAGCCCTCACTATTGTCTATATGTGGAAATGTTCTTCTAACCTTGCTCCAAATTGAGTAGCACTGATATCCTCTTGATGCAGGTATTGTCGGGTCTGTAAGCTTATGCTTAGTACCCAGCGTTAATACGTGCTCTACTACCTCCTCACCTTCGTCAGGCAGTATAGAGCATGTTGCATAAGTCACTTTCTCACTGTACCTTAGGGCATTTAGAAGTAAATCCTTCTGAATATCACTCATTTTCTGAGGTATTCTACTATTTCTCAAGATAATTTTTATTGCTGGGTCCTTAGATATAGCTCCACTGCTACTACAAGGAGCATCAACTAGGGATGCATCCGCATGCCTATGCAAGGATAGGAGCCTGCTATCCCCTAAAACAAAGTCAATTCTATCTACATCAACACCATAACGCTGCATCAATATCTTCATAGCTTCTAACCTTCTCTTAGACAAGTCCACAGCTATAACCCTAGCCCTATTTTCTGTCAGTTGCATTATTAAAGATGTTTTGATGCCTGGAGCTGCCGCGAAATCATATATGATCATGCCTGGCTCAGGCTTTAGTGCCATAACTGTGAGAACACTTGCCTTATCTTGCACAACTATTGATCCATTTTTAAATAGCTCAAGTCTCCTAATAGGGGCTCTGCTTTTAACCACTTTTACGAGGAATGGAATGGTCCTCTCAACTTCGTAAGTCACACCGTCCTCTTCAAGTTTATGTAAAGCTCTATCAATATCAATTTTAAGGGTGTTTATCCTTATCCATACAACCCTCTTATTCATAGCATTCAGCATGGCAATAGCTTCATCAATAGGCATTACCTTTACCAGCTTGTCAAAAAGCCACTTTGGGTAAGAAAGCCTTGCCCAAGGCTCTTCAATACTCCCTAAGATCTTATCTACATCGGGTACATCCCTCTTAATACTTTTCCTCAGCTTTGAATCTACTTTCTTACCTTCCTCCAGAAACCAGGTGTAGAGAAAGAGCCTGGCAAGTAGCCTATGACTATACCTCTTAACCTTGCTGCCTCTCTCAGCTATGTAGAGAAGGGTATAGTAGCTTGAAATAAACCTCAATGCTAGTTTAAATAGGAATTCTCTATCTAGGAGAGCCTTACCACATCCATACCTTTTACATACATACGAAAATGCCTTTCTCGTACTAATCCTCTTCTTCTCAACAACATAAAGTGTGTTTGCTAACACCATTGCAATAATATCAACATTCATAACTCTTCAAAAAGATGTTTTTAAAAGAGAATTAAAAATTCTTCAAATTTTACTCACTTTTTCGCTAAAACCTTCTTTGGATCCTTTAGAAACAGTATAAAAAGCCATATCACTAGCACTACAAGAAGCAGAGAAAAGCCCAGCACTGCAGCATCAGCACTAACCTCAATAAACTCTTCACCATTTAAATAGCTGTAAATGGCGTCTATAAAGAACATTATTGTCGCGCCCCAGAGCATTGTCGCTAAGTAGTTTAGGCACAGATCCTCTCCCCTCGCCTTACCCATATACCATAGTGCAGTGGCAATTGTTGCAGCATAGCCCAATACTAGCAGCCACATTTGGTGCGCACCTCAGATAAGCTTTTTAATTGGTGCAGAAAAAAATTTTTCTGGTGTACCTAATTGGCGTGCTTCATAGTACCTTCAATACTAGCTATAGCAGTGTCCATAGTGAAAAGAGTTGCAAAGAAGGTTTCAGCAAAAACTAACTTAGGATTATTAGAAAGTTTGCTGTGGGGTGGTGCAGGTATACTAGCTCTAGAGCACGTATGGCATGGAGAGGTCGTCCCGTGGCCTCCATATTTAACGGCTATGCAGAGCCCAGAGGAGTGGGCCATAGCACTACACGAGATGGCTACGGTTGGAGTTGCGATGGCTTTGGCTACAGTAGGTATCTGGGGTGGTGTGCTGCTATTTGAAAAAGTGATTAAGGCGCCTCAAATTCGAAGAGTTGCTACTGAGAAGAAGATAATAACAACTCTTCCCACCTAAATTCAAAATCTTTTTAATTTATTCATTACTTAAAAACATAAATTTCTCCAGAACAAACTTAACATGTTACTACTTAGGTGTGGTGTTATTAGACATGTGCTTAGGGGTACTAGCAAGAGTTGTTGAGGTTGGAGATATTGTATCTAAGGTTAGCTTGGGAGGGGCTATTGTTGAGGTAATCAATGGTGTTGGCAATTTGAAGCCTGGTGATGTTGTTATAGTGCATGCAGGGCTAATAATACAGAAGGTAACTGTTGAAGATGTTATTAGTAATCTCTATGCTATTTATGAACTTCAAAAAGCGCATTACATATACAATGGTTTTAGTGATGAAGAGGCTTCTAAGAAGGCTTTAGAAGATATTAAGAAGTTGGGGGCTGAGCTTGGGATAGATCAAAAGCTTGTTGAGGAAACAATACTTAACTTTAATGAAGAGGAAATTGCAAAGTTCTTTACCTAGCACTACAGGGGTTTAAATGCTCTATAAAATACATGAGAACCTATTTGCTGTTGAAGATCTGCCCCTCGCATATCTCGCACTTTCTGATAACAAAGCACTACTATTAGCAGATATACATCTGGGCTTTGAGGAGTACATGGCGACTAAGGGGATTTTCTTGCCAAGGCTTCAGCTTAAGAAGGTTATTGAGGTTATTGAAAGGGGGCTGAGCACCATAAATGCTGATACCCTAATAATAGTTGGTGATGTTAAGCACTTATTTGATAAGCTTGGTAGAAGAGAGTCTAAAGACTTGGGAGAATTCCTTACGTATGTTAAAAAGAAATTCAATAGAGTCGTACTTGTGCGTGGAAATCACGATAACTTTGTCTACTCGCTTTCCATGAGGTACGGTGTGGAGTTCTACGAGAACTTTCAGCTAAGCTCAATACTTTTTATACATGGGCATAAAGATTTTCAGCTCAACGGCTTCAGCCTTGTTATAATGGGACATGAGCACCCAAGCATAGTTTTAAAAGATCCTGTTACAGAGGTGGTAGCGAAGTTTCCATGTTTTCTCAAAGTACCCTTGCAAAACACTTCAACTCTAGTGATACTTCCAGCTGCAGGTGCATATCAATCAGGTACAGCAGTATCTACTTCAGTAGAGAGTTTTCTCTCCCCCATAGTGAAGAAATATGGAGTCCTTAGAGAGGCTATACCCTACGCCATTGTTGAATCAGAAGGAGTATATGAACTCCCAACACTTGCAGCAATAGAAGGGCTTTTAGTAGCTCTTTAGCCATGATTTAAAAAGAGCTTATAAACCCTATTTAAGGTATATAAGTTTAAGTTTAAAAGAGTGTGAGACTATCTCAAGCCTAGATTCTTACTATAGGCAATTCTACGAGAAATACTTAGTGGATTTGAACAATCCATTTGTCCAAGTTAAGGTAGAAAACATAGTTGCTACTGTAACAATTGGACAGCCTATAGACTTGGAGTACCTCGACAAGGCCTTGCCCAATGTTGAATATGACCCAGAGCAGTTCCCAGGGCTTGTGCTAAGGCTTGAAAACCCAAAGGTAACAGCTTTGGTATTTAGATCTGGTAGAATGGTTGTAACAGGGGCCAAAAGCACCCCCACGCTTATAAAAGCTGTGAAGAAGATTATAAAAATGCTCTTGAAGTATTATGTGACCATAACCTCTAAGCCAAGAATACAAATTCAAAACATTGTTGCTTCAGCCAACCTTGGTGCAGAAGTTATGCTAGAAAAAGTGGCTTTCTTACTGGAAAACACAATGTATGAACCAGAGCAGTTTCCAGGCTTAATTTACAGAATGAGCGATCCTCATGTAGTTTTACTCATATTTAGTAGTGGTAAGATGGTGATAACAGGGGCTAAGAGCGAAGATGAGGTGTTCTTAGCTGTTAGAAATGTCTATTTAAAGCTAAAGGAGCTCGGGTGCTTGAGAGAGGTTAAGAGAGAGGAAGAGATATTATCTGAAGAACTTGAAGGCCTAGAGGTAGGGAAGTCAAAGAAGAAAATAACTTTAAAGGACTTAGAGATCTAAAGATACACTACGCTCCAACTTTATCAATATTTTTTGTTGCGTAAAGACTCCAAATCTTAACAGCATCAATATCCGCTCCTGACACCTTTTCCCTAACCAGATCCACTTTTACTGCAGCTGGCACTGCTACCCACTCTCCTAGCAATATGGCTTCACCAATGTTTAGACCTGGCAACTCCTCCATAACATCTTGCATAACAGGTTCACAGTATTTTGCTACATATACTTGATCTTCGGGATGAACAATTCTTAAAATTGCTAAGTTCCCAAGCTGACTTAATATAGTCGGATCCAAGCCTCTTGGTCTTTGTGAAACTACAATAATGCCTAGACCAAACTTCCTGCCCTCTCTCACAACTACGGAAGCTCTTTGCTTAGTTGCTGTTTCCTCTCCTACTGGTATGAATATGTGCGCCTCTTCTATAACAACTATAATAGGTGTTGGCAAGCCTTTTGCACCATTACTCCACACACTAGCTTTCCTAGCTTCTAAAAGTCTTGAAAGCCAGTGTGCTATAACTGCATCAGCATGATTCAAGTGGAGCTCGCTTAAGTCAACAGCATTTATTGAGCCTATTGCCACTCTTTCTATAACATCACCAGAGGCTTCCTTCAAGATTTTTCTCAGAAAGCTTTCATAGACATTTACAGCGTCTAAGACTTTTTGAGCAGAGGCGCCGTACCTGACAACCTTTCCCTGAACACACTTCTTCAAATTGTTAAAGAAGTCCCCACAGGCTTCAGCATCTATAGAGTCTAGGCACTCCTTCAAGACCATTCTTTGCCTAGTGGCATTGCGCGGTATGTTCAAGAGCCTTGCAAGCTCATCTAAAGTTAGGCGTGTTGGGTCTAAAGAGGGCTTGACTATAGCTGTATTTGGTAGGGACAGGTATTCGCCATGGTAATCAAACACTATAACTGTTCCACCGAGTTCTGAAACACGCTTTGCAATTAGTGCTACAAGGTTGCTCTTACCCATGCCGGTCATAGCAAGTATTCCTAAGTGCCTCGAGACAACCTTATTGATGTTAACCCTTACCTCTACCTCGGGCTCCCTTAACAAAACTCCAACTCTTACATGGGCTGGGCTACTTGGTGTAAACACCTTTTCCAGAACAGCCTTTGGAGCTTTGTAAACTTCTGTTCCCGGAGGTGGTGGTATGGGTGGTATGTGGAGTTTTGAGAGGCTGTTGTCTACAGATCCAAGTATTTTTACCTTGCCCCTATGATAAAAAAGCCTCTCACCAACTCTAATGTTTTTTACAAGTCGCTCTACATCCCTTGGATCTACAAGGTCTCTTGATATGACTAGGCTACCTGTTATCGATGTTGCAACAAATGCTAGCGCTCTATAGCCGTGGTACTCCATGTACAGGTACTCCCCCATTGCTAGTGGTCTGAAAGCTAGAAGCTCGGCTTCGTAAGGCTTAGCTTCGCCAACCACGTAACCTACAATTTCATTCTCCATGCCTATGCTAGTTTCAAAGAGCTTTTGCAATGCCATGTACTCACCTATACTGGTTCCCTACCATATGGATCCTCTAGCACTCCAATAACAGCAGCTATTCTCTCAACATCGCTGTTACTCACTCTAGCAACTTGATCTGCCCTTAGCAGTGGGTATGGATATCCAGAAACTGTAGCTGTAGAGAGCATGTCTATTAGGTAGCGAATTCTAGGCTCTACAGGTTCGCCAAGCTCTCCCACCAACTCTACTCTATATACTCTTGCATAAGGTTCGAATCTCACGTAAGACATGTAAATAGATGTTTTAATTCCCGTCACATTCTTCATAGCATGGGCGTACATCTTTGCTGCTAAGGCTATGCCCAAGTGCTTAGACTCCGCTAGATTTAGTGGTTTTGAGTAGCCAGGTAATCCTTCAGTATACCTCTCAAAGTAGTATATATCGCCCTTCACAAAGCCCAGAACATCTTTTGCCGTAGAATTTTTAGAGAGAAATACGAATTTGCGAGGGTATAGAGAAAGAGTTATGAGGAAGTTCTTTAAAACATCAGAAAGCTTGACACCTTTGGACTCCAGAAGCTCGTGATCTCCTTCCAGCAACGCCTTTCTTATTTTTGAGAACATGGCTATAGCACTACCGTCAACAAGAACAAAGTCTGCTACATTCACAAGCTTTGTCATAATATCAACTTCTCTTACTAGTGATAGTAGGGAGAGTTCATACTCTATATTACTTGTGGAAATAACATCCACATCTACAACACCATTGCACTGCTCACCTCCTTTGGCATCGATGAGAACCCATATAGTGTTTTGAATGTACAGTGCATAGCCTCTGAACTCCTTGTAGTTATATCCGCTATCTATAGCAGCAATACTAAGTCTCTTCATGTAGGGGTTGCGCCCACCTCTATAAGGTGTCCACATAGATTTTACTTCCTTAACAACATCAATACTTATTACCTCATCAACTTTACTTCTTAGAGAGCCAAAGAGGGTAAGCGCTGTGTCTAGTGCTTGCGTTAACACGTATATCAACCAGGTAACACTACTAGGCTACTACTGTATTACTTAAATGAGTGGAGGATTATAAGGGAGAGAGGTGCCCGAAATTAATACGTAGGTGACAGTGTTGGAATAGCAGAGTGCAATGATGCATGCACAGAAGTAGTTAAAGGTATTCTAAAGGTTACAATGGGGTGGTACCACCCATACTTTGCATCCACGTGTATAGAAGAAAAGGTTTGTAGAGCTCTAATAGCATATGATAAAGGTGTGGCTATAGGTGTAACAGTGTTTTTCGAGGCCCCTGTAAAACCTCTACCAATTACAGTTATATACTATGTTGCTGTAGATACAAAGTTTAGGAGACGTGGTGTAGGTAAAGCACTCGTAGCCTCTGTTGAAAGCCTATTTGAGGATTCTAGAGTCTTCTTAGCTACAACAGGAGAGAACAATACTCCCTCAAGAAAGCTATTTTTAGCACTAGGCTATAAAGAAGCCTATTTAGAGAATCTCAACGAAAAAGTTGCTGAAACTATTAGAAAACTCGCATGTTGCTATGAAGATGAAATAGTTTTATACAAAGGTGTAAGTAATATAAATATTATTGCACAATTTCATGAGAACATAGCTATAGTTAAAAGAATTTGGAAAAGGATATGCCTTGGTGCTTGGAGGAAACTTATGAGATTTTAAATACTGCAAAACTTTTGCTGTAAACACACTACTCTAGTTTGAGAACTACATCGGCTTTGAACTTCTTCATAATTTCTTCTTCTGCTTTCTTAATAAGAGAGCTTGTGTCTCTGTTGCTAGGATTTTGCATTTTTACTGTGGCATCTCCTTGATACGTATCGCCAAACACTCTGCGAATCCTAATTCTCTTCACCTCAAACCCAAGCTCAGAAAGGTAGCTAGAAATCTTTGATGCAATTTCTACTTGACTATAGTCACTAATCGTATAGGTAATTTCATTTAAACTACTCCACAACTCTACAGCTAGGTATAGTACTAAAGCTGTTGCTGTGATATAGTCTATCCAAAAGCTTATGAAGATCCCGCCAAGGGAGGAAGCTATTGTTGCAAGCCCCTCTAGAAATTCTATTGCTGTGAACTTCGCATAGTAAATCGATAGCGTTTTCACACTTTTTGAAAAAGTTACAGCAAGTGCGTAAAAAGCCATGCCTATGGCTGCATAGATAGGGGCTTGAATTGTTATTACGTAAGGCCTTCCAAAGGCATTAATAATGTCGGTAACTACCACTCCCAAGACGAATGAATACAGCATAAGAGTTGCTATGGGGCCTCCAAAAGCAAACCTTAAGTGCCCAAAGGGGTGATCTTGATCTGGGCTGTTCCATGGTTGATGACTAGGAGTTAGGTTTATAAGTTTTGATCCTGTCTATTATTGCTGGTGTCAACTATTCCAGAGTCTTCAGAGAGGTTGTTGAGACCTAGGGAGGTCTGCCAGAGGCTCGGCATTAGCTACTCCATCTAGGTGGGTTAGGGAGGGCAGGGTTAGGGCTGTTAGAACTGCTGGTGGTGTGTTTAGGATCCCCGAAAGCGAGGTTAGGAGAATTGCCAAGGGAATGCCAATGAGCAGGGAGGTTAGAGCTGTTATCTATGCTCGTGTAAGCTCTTCTGATCAGAAGAGCGGCTTAGAGAGGCAGGTGCAGTACTTGACGCAGTACTGCTCCTCCAAGGGGTATAGGGTTGTTGATGTGTTGAGTGATGTAGCGAGCGGTTTGAAGACCGATAGGAGAGGTTTGCTAAAGCTCTTTAACTATATTGTTAATAGGCAGGTAGACGTGGTTGTGGTGATGTATAGGGATAGGCTGACTAGGTTTGGCTTCGAGTACCTAGAACACTTCTTCAACAAGTACGGTGTTGGAATCGAGGTTGCCTTTGGAGAGGAGCCCAGGGACGCTTACCAAGAGCTTGTAGAAGACTTGATAGAGATTGTAACACACTTCGCCGAGAAGCTCTACGGGTTGAGAAGCCACAAGAAGAAGAGACTTGTTGAAGGCTTCAAAAAACTACTAGAAGAGGTTGAGAAGAGTGAGTGAACTCGTTAGAACAGTTGTTGTGCCGAGTGTTGGGCTTACTGAGAAGAAGCTCATGGTCTTTAAGGAGCTTGAAGAGCTCTATAGACAGGTACTCGTAGAGCTTGTGGACTATGGATTTAGAAACAACATCGATTCGTTCACTAGGTTGAAGAGGGACAAGTATTGTGAGTTGCGTGGAAAATACCCACATTTACCAAGCCACTACGTTCACACTGCCTGCCAAGACGCTTCTACTAGGATTAAGAGCTTCAATAAGCTCAAGAGGAGGGGTTTAGCAAAGTCTGAGAAGCCTGTGGTTAATAGGGTTAGCATCTGGCTAGACGACCACCTGTGGAAGCGCATAGGATACACTACAATTCTCATCTACACCCACAAGGGCTGGTTGCCAGTAGAGCTTTCTTCACACAAGCTGTACTGGAAATACATTAATGGTGGATGGATTCTGAGAACACAGCCGAAGATAAGGCTCGACTATAAGAGAAGGAGGCTACTGGTGTACTTCGTGTTTGCCAAGGCTGTTGATGTTGATGAAAATAGTGTTAAACATGTTATTTCTGTTGATGTCAATGAAAATAATGTGGCTGTCAAGGTGCTCAATAAAGTGTATATTCTCGAGACGGGTGTTAAGAGGCTTACCATTGGATATGCTAGGTATAGAGAGGTTGTACAGAGTGTTAAGGGTAATGGATATGCTGGTAGAGCTATTCATGGTAGGGAGCGCAAGAGGAAGAGGGATATTAGGTTGAAAATCGCAAATATTATTGCTAACACTGCCAAGAGCCTCAACGCCGTGGTCGTGTTGGAGGAGCTTCCTAAGCAGTGTCCCAAGAACATGATTAGAGATGTAAGAGACTTAGCACTAAGGCATAGGATATACCAAGCAGGCTTCAGAGGAATGGTTAAAGCTATTGAGGAGAAGTGCTTGGAGAGAGGAGTCCCCATAGTCAAGGTAGACCCGAGGAATACTTCATCTAAATGCCCATTCTGTGGCTCTAAGCTGATGAGGGGCAATGCCCCGAGGCAACTAAGATGCCCTAGATGTGGATTTAGAGCTGGCAGAGATGTAGTGGCTGTGTTGAACCTCGAGAAGAAGTATTCAACTTCTAAGGGGCTCGTGCCGTTAGCCCCAATGCCCAGTGACCCCACTCTAGAGGTAGCAGTGCTACCAATGAAAGAGTGGGCGAGGAGAAAGTCCCTAGGTGCAACGAATAAATATGAACTAATAAGGATGAACATCTAGGGACAAACGGCTCTAAGCTCTTCTTGTAAAAGGTGTAAATGAAGGCTATGGACATGGTATTTGCTATAGGGGTTAAAGCGTCTACATAGACTGATTTTGAACCACCCAGAACGCCGCCCAGCACCTTGAAGGCCCTTGCTATGAAGCTCAAAGTAATGCTTAGCTGAAGTTTTACAATGGTATGAACCATGTCTTTGGCCCTTGCAGATGTAGGTGCTTAGATTGACATTAATATGATTTGACTAGTTAAAAATTTTGTTTAGAAAACTCTACACATCTTCATGCCTCATCATCTTTTTAGAGTAAAGTACTAGTGCTGAGGTAAGGTCTTTTAACACGGATTTCCAGGGGCTTTCACTTTTCTGATAGTGTTCTAAATATTGAAAGGCTTTGAATTGAACCTGGTCAGAGTATTTCATCAGATGCCTTACAAATGCACTGTCTAGCACAGTAAATAAAGTAGGTTCTACAGGAGCTATCCACACACCTCTCTCCCCGGCTTTAAGCAATGCCTCAAGAACCTCTCTATCACCAGCATTCTCTCTCAGTTCTAACAATGCAGCGTAGTGATGATCTATGTAATGTAATGCAAACACAGCCCTTACCTCACCATCTTTAATACACGTGTAAAGTCCATACTCTGAAGAATCAGGCAATACAGTATGCACTTCCTCAGAAACCTGGCATCCGAGGTTCTTTAAGTACTCAAAGAATTTAACACCATCACTTACCATTATGAATGAAATCAGCACCGGCATTCCCTAAGCAGGTTACATTTATTCATAGGGTTTAAGAACCTTTTCAAGTTTTACTAAGGTTGTAAGGTGCTTATTTATGAGTGCAAGGATGGTTGATGTTAGTAGTAAGGAGGAGATCAGCAGGGAGGCTGTTGCTATGGGGTGTATAAGGCTTAGAAAGGAAACTGTTGAGAAAATTAGAAGAGGTTTGATTGAGAAGGGAGATGTCATAGCAGCCACATCGCTAGTAGCCATAGCTTCAGCAAAGCTTACCCACATGCTCCTACCATTCTGCCATCCAATTAGGATAGACTATGTCGAGCCTAGGATTAGTATTGATGATAATGGTGTTTGTATAGAGGTGCTGGTTAGAGCTAGGGAGAGAACAGGAGTTGAAATGGAAGCACTTACAGCTGTTTCCATAGCACTTCTAAATGTGTGGGATATGGTTAAAAAGTATGAAAAAGATGAAAAAGGTCAGTACCCCCACACAGAGATAACAAGTATAAGAGTTATTGAAAAAGTGAAAAAGGTGTAGGGTTAGATATCAGGTGCAGAAGGACATGCTATTTCTTCAGTTTGTAAAATGGGTGCTCAACTACATCCTTTTTACTTAATATCTCTTCAACCTTAGGCTCTCCGCTCATAGCTCTCTTAATTGCTAATTTAGTAGCCTCATAGTTATATCTAAACACCTTATCAGAATCCTTTGCAGCTGGGTGTATGAAAACTCCACATATTATTACCACATCCTCTACAATGTCCTTAGGAATAACACCTTCAGCAACAGAATCTGCAACTGCTTTAGCAACAGCATATTGAGCTGGTCCAAATATTAATTCTGCTTGCTTCAAATTCTTAATAGTTACCTTAGGCACTATTAGCGTGACAGGCTTGACTAAGAGGTTAGGCGTAAGCACAGCAAACAGCTTTGTATGACCATATGATTGATGTGCTAAGCCGAATGCAAATCCTATGCCTGCAGGACCATCTTTATCCCCTATTATCAAATCTATGTGAGCAATCTCAGGCTCTTCTCCCACAAGGGCTTCTCCAAACCTCATACCGATCTTCGACATAAGACCACCTGTGTATATTACCCTAGCTGAAGCGTTCACCACTCGCCAAGACTTGTAATTATCTGTGAGTAGCTGTGAATACTTGGCGAGTGGCTCATCACGCTACCCCCGAGCCCCCTCACCGCAGAGGCTCATCAGTTGCCAGGGGCTTCAAAGCCTCTGCGGGTCTCGGAAACTCGGGGACACTATTAAGTGTGTAAATCTCTTGGATTTATAAATCTTGCAGAAGCTTAGCATTCCCCATAGCTTTTGAGAAGTATTTAAAGATATTTACAGCTATTCACAAATCACTTCAAACCTGTAACAGCCTTATATAAAACTATTTATATTTATATAAAAATAAAACTATTCTTCTTAAACTCGTTTCTGACATTATGTAGAAATTTCCTTGGAGTTAAACTAATGCACCTCGCTTTAATGACCAGTAATTCTGTTGCTAATTAGAATAATGGTAGGGTTAACTTGGTTAGTACTACGTTAAAGGCATCATATAGTCTCCTAAATCCCCAAGGTAAAGCCTATACTTTGTTTTTCCGCTTCTATACTCTATTCTTTCTAGGGATCCCCTAGCAATCACAACTTCACCTTTCTTTGCAATTTCGTTGAATCTACCCCGAAGTGTGTATATCTCCTCTATCTCTGCTTTAGGACCTCTAATCACTTCCTCAATACTGACTTTATATCTGCAGGGAGTGTATATAGATTCGCTGTCATCATCTATGCGAAGCTTTACTTCAACAGCGCCCACCTTTGTGCATGTATATGCCCCATACAGGTCATCTCCCTTCGGCTCCTTGATTAACCTAATGAAGTATTCTCTACTTTTAAACATTCCCTCTAATACTCTTCTCCTTTCCAACTCAACAAAGGCTTTAAATGGTAGTGGTGTTTCAAGAGATCTCTCCCTATATAGCTTCTCAAGTGCATTTTCATCATATCTCCTAAGCCCTAGCACGCCTTCATCTATAGCCTCTACAAGAAACTTGTACATCTTTAAGGCGTTACCTTCACCATATACAACAATGTCTATGTCTGAGCCAGGAGTGTGCAAGTCGACAAGTATTGAGCCTGATACACCAACTTCTCTAACTCCTCCAACATCGGCAATGAGCTTCAGAAACTCTTTTGTATCACAAAGTGCTGGACTTGAACACTTACTCATATCTAAAATGTTTGCAGCTTTTTCGATTGGGTTATAAAGATGCTTGATGTACTCTAACTTCACTACTGGTGTAGGTCTGTAGCAAAAGTAAGCATCTCTTGTAACAAAGCTTGGATACACGCTAAGAATATGTTGAAACTGCTGTTCAACGCCAACAATCTTGGCGTACCTAATGCCATGGGGGTGCAGCCTTTCACCAAATTTGCTAGGCACATACTTTGGAAACGCTATGACAGCGCTGGGAGGGTGAGAAACTCCTTTAACATAGAATATTGCACCGTCTTTCAGCATGAAATAGTGGCCCTCGACAATTCCAAAGCCCACTTTAAAAACCTCTAAAACTCCGCTCGCTATAACTACATTTTGAAGCAAGAAAAGTATTTAGCTTTAAGCAACCTGTGCACACTATGAGCAGGGTTATAGGGGGTTCAAGAGGCAGGCTTTACATATACGTAAATGATGTGCCCTTAGTTGGCCACATAGCCTTTGGTGTAGTGGATAGGGGTACAAACATTTTGCAAGTAAGGCCCACAACCATCTGCCCCTATAACTGCATTTTTTGTAGTGTTGATGCAGGTCCACGCTCTCGCTATAGACAGGCAGAGTTCATAGTTGATTGGAAGCATTTAGTTAAGTGGGTAAAGCATGTTGTTGAAGCTAAGGGTGATGACGTGCTAGAGGTGCTGATTGATGGTGTTGGTGAGCCTCCTACGCATCCAAACATAATTAACATTGTTGCTGAGCTCAAAAAGCTTGTACCAAGAGTAGCTATGGAGAGCAGGGGGATGACGCTGACAAAAAGCCTTATCAATGCCTTAGACAAGGCTTGTTTGGATAGGCTAAACATAAGTATTGATACGCTAAACACTGAGAAAGGAATCTTCTTACAGGGAGTTCCATGGTATCGAGTTGACGTGGTTAAGGAAATTGTTGAGCATATAGTCAAGGAGACGAACATCGATATTCATTTAACTCCTGTGTGGATTCCAGGTATAAATGATAAGGATATCGAGGAGATCATTGAGTGGGGGCTGAAGATAGGTGTTGGAAAGCGCTTTCCACCATTTGGAATACAAAAGTATGAGGTTCACAAGTATGGCAGAAGAGTTCCAGGAGTTAAGGAGCCTACGTGGAGAGAGTTTAAGGAGTTTTTAGAAAAGTTAGAAAAGAAGTTTGGTATACCACTTTACTATAAGAAGCTTGACTTTGGATTTAAATACACAAAGAGGTATACAATAAAATACAGCCGAGGGGAGCACTTGTATGTAACCATAGCTATGCCTGGGTGGCTAAGAAATGAAGTTATTGCTGTAGATACAAACTTTGAAACCCTTATAACAGTTGTCGGTATGAAGTGGCGACGAGAAGCTGTAGGTAAAAAGATTAAAGTAGTAGTTTTAGAAAATCAGGATGGCATATACATTGCAAAGCCCTTATGATCTGAGCAGCATGGTGAATAGCGCCATTGCTGAAACATGGTGAAAAGACGAGTTGTTGAAGCACTTGACCTCAAATAGCGAAAGCTTAACCCACACCAATACTGCATTTCTTAGCCATAGCCCTGCAAACCTCTTTTGCTACTGCAGTAACAAGCTCTTCAGTTTTTTCAAATAGCTTTACCTCTGTTAAGGCACGGGAATCTATATAAGGAGCTAGCAACTCTATTTTATCACTTGATAACCCTGATTTCAGTACATATATAGGCACACCTTCTGTATACGCAGTTACTACTTCTTGTATGGTCCCACTCTCCCCTCCTAGCACAATTAAGGCATTGCAGGATCGCACCATAAAGACACTTCTAATTCTATAGCTTACTCCTGGTTTAACTACGATAGCGCCATCAGGAAACACTATATTTTCTTGCTCAATAGGCGATACTATGACTACAGGTAAGGCTAGTTCTAGCGCCTTGTCAACAACATACTTCATCAGCCCCCAATACCCTCCAATAAATACAGCAAACTTATTACAAAGCTTACTAAGTTCTTCAAGAATAGTAGAAGCTTTTTCAACAAGATCCTTAGGAGGAGCACCACTATAACCAGCAAAGCAAAGCTGAATCATTCACAACACCATTTGCAGCACTACTCTATAATCCTGCCTGTTATTAAAACAAGGATTCAAAATCTCAATGCCTTTCTCACCATGAACATTGTCACAGCTTTTAGTCTTATAAAAAGCTTTAACGATTTTACTGAGAGTATTAGCATCATTGCTGTGCACAAATACTATCAAGGCTTTTGATTTGTTCACGAAAATCACAAGTGAAACTATACATGTAGCAAAAAATAAAGTGCTTTAAAGTATATTAATAATACTCAACTAGCATAACACTACAATGTTAATACCTAAGGCTTGTACTTCTCCATACCTAAGTGCTGTTAGCAATGTCTGGGGCTATGTGCTTTAACAACTCTGGTTTTCTTAAAACCTTTAAGAGCTTCTTTTCATGGTACTTTAGGGGCTTTGATATTGCTCTAGGGTATAGCGATAGTAGCTCGCTGCATATTCTTAAAAACTTCTTGCAGATGCTGGTAATACCTGTCTCTACATCTATTTCCTGTTTTCCTACAATAATTCCTGCTCTGTAGAAGTCCCACAAGGTTACTCGTAAGGCATAGTTTTTTAACATGTAAGCTCCACAGCAGTCATCTACTGTGTGAAATCTGAAGAGCCCCTCTTTACATGTTGCAAAGCCTATTCCATTCTTTACAGCATGCCTATGTAGAGTAGCGTAAGCTTCTATCCTAAGCCTTTCCGACACTCTAACCAGAGGCTTTAGCCCCTCAACCTCTCTAATGCTGTACCCCTCAAAGCTAAGCTCGTGTTCTCCAAGCTTCTTAACCAAAGTCTCTGCGGCTTCTCTTTCAATCCTCAGTGCCTCTACAATTATGTGCTTAACTCCTATGTCCTTGAAGAGCCCTAGTGTAAACTTAATGTCTTCTTCACTTGTCGGCGAGTAGAAGGGTATAAATGGCGAAAGCCTTATGGCAATAGGCATGCCCCTTAATCCGAACTCCTTTATCATGTCAAGCCTGCGTGTTGGTGGTGGTGCTAAGGGCTCCAAAATTCTTGCCTTATCATCGTCAAGTGTGGATAGGGAAAGCTGAAGAACTGCAAGACTTTTGTCAAGAAGATCTTCTAAAGCCTTTCTAACACCTACTATCTCTACAGCTTTTACACTTTTCGTATTGACTATAAGCGGATATTCATACCTTTTAGCAATATTTAAGACTTTTTCACTAATTCTGTTTAATTCTTCATGTGGTGGAAATGGTTCTACAAGAGTTGAAAGTCTGAATGGTATAGGTCTAGCCCCCGTTTTGTATATACGTTTAACAACTCTTTCAAACATTTCAACAGCTTTTATCCTCGGCGCAATAACATCAGGCCTACTCTTAAAATACCACCTACTGTAACAGTAAACACAATTGTAAGGACACGCACTATAAGGTTCTATCCTTAAAACAGTGTAGCAAAGAGGCGATATAATGTTACTCACATTAATTACTAGCTCTGGCACAGCGGTAAGCCCTAATTAAACTATTTTTAACAGAATTCGCTACTGCTCTAAGATATTTAACTTCATAGTATTTTAGTAATATAACTGTATAACTATTTGTTATTCAGCGCTTGCCTTTCTTAACATATCCTCCTTCTACTCCTATGAGTATGTGAAATATGTACGCTCTTTTACTTTTAAATACCCTACCACACCTTCTGCATGTATACACCATTGTTGTTCCCATTAAAATCAGAAGTATTTATAGTGTTTTGTGTCAGGTATTTTAGTAAAGTTCCTGTATTTTCATATTTGGTGACGCTTCATGACCAGAAAAGTGATTATACTTGGTGCTGGGGGCAGGGATTTTCACAACTTTAACGTGATATTCAGGAATAGCAGTAAGTATAAGGTTGTAGCTTTTGTAGTTACGCAGATACCTGGAATTGAGTATAGGAGGTACCCGCCAAGCCTTGCGGGCGTGTTTTACCCTGAGGGAATACCGATTTACCCGTTAAGTGAGCTTCCAAGCCTAGTGACAAGGCACGGTGTTGATGAGGTTGTGCTAAGCTTTAGCGACTTAACATATGATGAACTTGGAGAAATACTCTCCCTTGTGCTATCCCTGGGCTGCGACTTTCGCATTCTGGGTCCTCGGAGTACTATGCTGGAGAGTGTAAAGCCTGTTCTTGCTGTAACAGCTGTGAAAACAGGAGCAGGCAAGTCTACAATATCGAGAGCCCTTGTTTTAGAGCTCATGAAGAGGGGTCTTAGGGTTGCTGTAGTGAGGCATCCCATGGCCTATGGAGATATTGAGAAGAAGAGCGTGATGACATTCAGTAGTACTGAGGATTTAAATAGATATGAGTTGACAATTGAAGAAAGAGAAGAGATAGAGCCTCACTTAAAAATAGGTGCAGTAGTTCTTCTGGGGGTAGACTACGGAAAAGTTCTTTTAGAGGCTGAAAGAATGGGAGATGTTATTCTCTGGGATGGAGGAAATAATGACTGGCCTTTCTTTAGACCTACCTACATGGTAGTAGCTGTAGACGCTATGAGGCCAGGACTCGAGGTTTCAACATTTCCAGGGGAAGTCAATGTTAGAATTGCTGATGCTGTGATAATAACTAAGGTTGGGCTGGCTCATAGAGAAGATGTGGAGAGGATAGTTAAAAACATTAGGGCTATTAACAGCCGTGCACACATAGTTAAGGCTGATATGGAGGTAGAGGTTGTGGGAGAAGAGCCTATAAGTGGTAAGCGTGTTGTTGTAGTAGAGGACTTTCCCACAGTAACACATGGCGGAGCGCCATACGGAGCGGGCTATGTAGCTGCTAAGAAGTACAACGCCATAGTTGTTGATCCAAGGCCTTACGCTGTGGGTTTTTTGAAAAGAATTTATGAAGAGTATCCTCATATAGGACCAGTGGTTCCCAGTGCAGGTTACACACGAGACCAGCTTAATGACTTGGAGAAAACTCTTAATAGTGTTAATGCAGATGTTATTATAAATGCATCGCCTAGTAGCATTGCACAGTCCTTGAAGCTAAACAAGCCTGTTGTAAATGTGGTGTGGAGCTTGAAGGTAGTTGAAGGCCCTACAGTACCTGAGCTTGTTGATGAGTTTCTCGCTAGGGTTAAGAGGTAAGGTAGCAGAAACACTTTTCTATTCAGCTTTTGCAATACTTTTGCGAGGGTTTATGCAGCGCATAGTTGTAGTCTCAGCTGTTGGCACATCACTACTGAGAAACTTTGTTGCTAGTAGTAGGTTCAGAGATGTTATTGAGAAATTTGGTATGCATGACTGGGACAGGGCGTCTGTTGATGATCCTCGCAATGCTTATCCAGATGGCCAAATATGCAAAGCTTTTAGAGATGAAGAGCTATTTGAAAAGCTTAAGTTATTCGCATTAGAAAACCCTGTGCGAGCACTTGCTGAAGTAAATGGCGTTGAAGCTGTACTCACAGAGTTCCCATTACCTAGAGGCGCTATAGATATTATTCTCTTTACAACGCAAACATGCAACTCTATGCTTTGCGCATACATAGCTAAGGAGGTTTTGAAGTCCATGGGCTACAACACTATTGAGATAGTTGAGGTCAAGGCTCTCAGAAACACTGATGAGTTTGATAAAGGACTTCTAGAGCTTTTAGACAAGGTTGTGGAGCGCATTGAAAGCTACATGATGAGGGGGTACAGGGTAGTAATATCGGCAACGCCAGGCTTTAAAGCCGAGACAGCATTTCTAACAGTAGTAGCAATGCTTTTAGGAGCACCATCTATATACATTCACGAATCCTTTAAAGCCCCCGTAACCCTGCCTGCACTCCCAATAAAGGTAAATATTGAAAATTTAAGTGATGTACTAAAGCTCTTTAAAGAAAGCGAGTGTGTGGATAAGGGAGTCGCAGTAAACGCACTAGGTGAAAGACTCGAGCACTATCTCTTCATGCAAATCCTTAAAGAGAAGCCTGGGGGAGAAGTGTGCTTAAGAACATGGCTAAGCAAATTGCTCAAGATATCACAAAAATAAACATAAATAACTCTACTTTGTGTAATTTCCTACAAAAGTAAACTTGCTGTCAGAGACCTCCCTTAGAAAACCATTCTCTACAAGCCTTTCAAGCGTCCTTCACGGCTGTTTTGAGTTTCATAAAGGTTTATAAGGCTTGACATTATCATACATTTTAATGAGGCTCCCTGTGAGGGGTGAAGAGCCTCAAGGGCTCTCCCTGAGGGTGATAGGTACTCAAGATGTGGGGTCCCTGGGGTGGCCCTGAACGCCCCTAAGGCGGATGCAGACCCAAGAAGCGATGCAGGGGAATAGAGATGATGCGATGACCACAAAACAATGTGAACCTATATAAGAGCTGAACCCCTTTCTCAAGTACTCGTAGCCGGGTCTGAACCCGTATCACTCAAAGAATAACTCTGCTACACTGTCTAAATCAAATACCTTGCCTTTTCCAATGCTCTCCTCTATAACCACTACAGCAAACTGCATGTAGTCTGAAAGCCTGCTCCATGGGAACTGGAACCACACAAAGCTTGGGGTCTCTATGAATGTATAGTCAGGCCTCATAGAAGAGGTAGAGGCTTTCCACACAAGAGCCGCGGTCTTAACACTTATAGCACCCCATGTAGAGAGGAGCTCTTTGCCTTTGCTAAGTGCATTCCCGTAGCAGATATCTCCTCCACGGCTAAAGTTTTCATTCCTGAGAGCTCAATTCTTATGTTCACGGGAATTTCAATTCTAAGGCTCTTTACAACTTCAGCTATACAAACACCTACTTCAGGACCCTTAAACCTGTAGAAGCATTTTATCAAGTCAGCTAGATAACTGCCAGCACTCCTGTTATCACTCCATCTCAAGGGCAGTGCAATTAACTTATCAATATTTAAAAAGTCGCAAATAAGTCTTGAAACAACATAACCACCCCTACCAATAGCAACAACAATATCAGGTCTAAACCCACTTACCTTCACCTTATCAGCAAGTATAGAGCTCCACTCCACAACCTCTTTCCACGAAACATGCTTAACAGGGTATACAACCATAGCACTGTCACAGCGTGAAAAATGCAGGGACGGGCTATAAGCATAACTATTTAAATCTGCAAAACGAGGTGTAGTTTAAACATGTTTATACATTTTGAATAAGCCTTAAGAAAAAATGTTTTAGTGTTTAATGCTTGTAGCTTGTCACTGCATTTTGAACATACTTGGTATGATGTATGAGGCTAGCGCTATTGCCACGGCGGGTACTGTGGGGTATATCCACGTAGTTTTGTAAACTAGTGTGTACCATAGAATACCAGTTAAGGTCCCGCTAATCATAGAGGCTACAGCTCCCTTACTACTGCCTTTTCTCCAGAAAAGCCCTATTGTTACAGGTCCTATAAAGGCTGCAAATATTGTTCCAAATGCAGCCCCAACCATATCGACAATGAGCTTATTTTGAATGAGTGCAAAAGGTATTGGAAGTATTGCTACTACTACTGCAAGTGCTTTTGAAAGCTTTAGCACTCCTTCGTTGCTGAGTTTTGCAAGGGGCTGTATAATATCTCTGACAAGTGTTGTAACCATGACTAAGACTGTTATAGCTATTGTGGACATGGAAGCTGCTACAGGGCCTGCCAGTACCAATCCCCTAACTCCTTCAGGAGCAATTATGTTTATAGCTGTTGGTATGACCCAGTCTGTGTCCTTCAATAATTGAAGCACTTTTCCACTATCAACTCTACTATCTATTATTAAGTGGCAAAAAGCACCAAGAGAAAACATTAGCATGGCGTAAAGAGCTACAAGCACAGGGCCTATTAGCTTACCCTTCTCAATAGCATTCTCATCTCTTGCAACATAGAACTGCACTAGTATGTTTGGTAATGCTATTTGAGCCATGCCTATGGAGAACGTTATGCTTAGTATTAGCGGTACTAGCATTCCCTTTTCCACAACTGGTGGAGGTCCTGCACCATCTATTCTAAACCAGAGCTTGCCTTGCAGATTTCCAGCTATAGTTACGTTTGCTAACTGCTTCAAGCCCTCTACAGGACCACCAATATATGTCATTATGTAGCTAAATGTTATGGCGGCTGCTGTTAGCATCATTATTCCCAGGTATAGATTATTGATTGTAGCACTCCTCAGCCCTCCGATGACAATGTATACCACAACTGGTAGTGTTAACGTGAGTAGTGCCAGGCTATAGTCAATGTTAAATACTGATGCTAAAACTATTGCACCGCCCTTATACACGCTCACTAAGTAAAATAGGAATAGTGTAAGTATTACACCAACAGCTGTATACCTAGCTAGCTTACTACCATATCTACGCTCTATAAGCTCAGGTATTGTTGTGACATTGTAAAGCGACATGTATGTATAGAGCTTGTTTGCAATAAGAATCCAGAGCAGTGAAACTCCAATAACATGCCACGCTGTGAGCCACGCTCCAAAACCAAGGTTGTATAGATATGTTGCACCGCCACCTCCAAGGAATGAAGCTGCACTATAGTATGTTGCCATTATTGAGAACGCGAGAAGCCAGGGCCCAAGGGATCTGTTTGCAAATATATAGCCATGCAGAGTCTTGCTGTACTTGTGTCCAGCAAATCCTAACAGTATTGTAATGCTGATTGCAATTCCAATAATGATTTGGTCAAGTGTAGGCACCACAATTAGCCTTCACCTCTAGCAGTACCCCTCTTCTTAACATTGGTGTAACATGCAATAGCAATGGTTACTAGCAGGCCCACTACAGCGAGGATATACCCGCTTAAAATGGCTATATCTAGCTCCACAATGCAGTATTCACCTAATTCAAGGCTTTATCTATGCGCATAGCATTTCCTTAAAAAGCTAACCTATACATAACATATGTAAATTCTTACTAATGTAATGAAGGTTTTTAGTACTGAATTAAAGCTAATTAACCTGTTACTAAGTAGTATTTATTGCTTTACGACTGAGCCGCTAATGGCTCTGGATGAGTAAAGCAGGGACGTATTCACCGCCACCCCCTTCCTACTCCTTCAAAGCCCAAGCTCACTCGCTATACTCTTCATGCCCTCAAGAGCTATCTGTAAAAACTCCTCTAGCTTCATCCCCAGCTTCTCTATCTCCAAAATCCTACCCCTATCCACACCCCTAGCAAAGTCTTTTGCTTTAAACTTTTTCAACAGGCTTTCGAGCTTCACCTCCCCAAGCTTTTTGTGAGGCATGACAAGAGCTGTAGCAACAATGAGCCCCGATGCGTGATCAGAAGCCCTTAGTGCGTGAACAATCTTTTTGGCAAATTCGCTTTTGACTACATATCCGTTATGCTCATTGTGTCCAGCTACGGCTTCTAGGGCGTCTTCAGGTAGCACCCCCCTTAAAATATTTATAGCCTCTAGCCCATGCCTAGCCATATCCCTATTAACATAGTCATAGTCTATATCGTGAAGAAGCCCTATCAAGCCGCCCAGAGCTCCACATTTTCGTCAAGTCTCTTTGCTAGAGCCCTCATGATTGCTTCTACAGCTAGACAGTGTTTCACCATTTTCTCATCTTTTAAATACTGCTTTAACAACTTTAGAACCTCTTCCCTTAAAATCATTTACTCATCTCTCAAACGTGTTAACAAGTGAGTAGCAAGGCATTGTTTAGATATTTTAAAGTTATAAGAGTGTTGCGAATTGTAGAAAACTATCAGGTTAATCAGTATGAGTAGTAGTGAGGTTATCTATCTGGGTGAGTTTGGAAAGGTAACAGTTGTTGAGCTAGGTAGCAACACTACAAAGATTTGTGCTAATATTGTAAACTATACAGAGGTTTGCTTAACCTTAGAGGTAAAGCCCTTGGTGCAGGAGGCTGAGAAGATAATTAAAGAACTTTTTGAGAAGTATAAGAAGATTGTTATTGAGGGTTTTATCAAGGGGCTTCAGTATGCTGTGACTATGGCCGAGGTTGAGGAGAAGGCTGAGAAATCTGTTGTGTACACATGATGAGTAAGAGAAGAGCTGGCTAGTGATGTACTCACCATAGTTGAAGGCTTCGCCCTTTAGGGCGGGGAGCCGTCAGCCTTTGCTGACTTTCTTTTTAAATCTGTGCTTTATGTCTATAAGCACCTCTCCGGTTATTTCAACACCATTCTGAAGAAGCTTGTAGATCTCTTCCTCTAAGTTAAGCTCTGTAAAAATTCCAAGCCTGTTCAACGCCATTCTTGCCTGCTCAAGACTCTTTGCATTATTTAAGGCGCTTACCACAGGGTTTAGTTCAGCAACAATTTTTGCATTGAGAAAGAATGTAAGTAAGTTTAGTGGAGAGATAAAAGTTTTTCTAGAGCCCTTTCTAAGCTCTATAGCACCATAAAGCCCGCTGTAGGCATACAACGTTACTTTGCTAGCCTCGCTCTCCACATAATTGAGGAGGTGCTTGAGAACCTCAATATCCTCTCTAGTAACACCTCTAGCCCATAGGTAGCCACCTTTTTCAGCAACCATAGCTATTCTCTTAAGTATGTACTCCTGCGGAAGCTCACCATCTGCACCAGGAGAGTGAATAGCTACAATACCACTAAGCTTGGCTGTGACTGCAAGCCCTATGAAGTCTGCTAAAGGACTCCACAACTCTTCTTCAAACCCAGTAGCAAGAATATCACCACCTACATCAACAGAAACAATAGTGTCACAACCATAGTAGTTTAAAATCTCCTGCAAACCTTTTTCAACTCCCAGAACCCCACCATACAAGTCGACAATGGGAACAGGCTCTCCAAGAACTTTAGAAGTGTTAACAGCTTGAAAAACAACCTTCCTACCACCTCTAACTGCCCACACCCCACTATCAACAAGCATTGAATACTCGCCCAACTGCTTACCGCCAACAATTTCTTCAAAGCGTATAGGGCCAGGAATAGGGTCAATTACAAACCTTTCCCAAGCAATACTAGCTACATAAGCTTTGATACCAAGTCTACGAATAGCGAGAGCAAGCATGGTTGCTGAAGCAATATCGCCACCACCACCAACAGCAAAGAACAAAACACACTTGGGTTTGCTTTGTTGCAAAAATTCCATAGGTTTCACATCACTAGCTACCTTAACCTAAGGCTTGCAAACAGTATTTCCTTAAAAAAGGTTTTATTAATATTGATAAAGTTAAAAAAGATTTTGTGAGACAGTTATGTATGAAAGGATTTGCTTTAACCTACCTCTTAGTCTACCTCTACTTCTACTGTTACGGTTCCTATTGAGGTCTGTAGCTCTAGCATTGGCTTACCTACAATAATTAGTGATGCAACAATACTTCTTGTTATCGTTATCTCTTTACCAGGTTCTACAGCAGTGTTCATCCCTATTTCCAGTGATTTAGCTACTTGTGTAACTATTATTGCCTTCTCTATAGTTACTGTAATATTTCCTGTGTTTCTTACTCTAATTGTCAGTGTGTATCTATAGCCCGCCCCTTTACCTCCCTGAAGCCTTGCCTCAACCTCAAGCCCTGTTACAGCAGTTTGCATTGACTTTTCCTTTTGTTTTAGTGTATTGTATAAGGGCTCTAGCCACGCCTTTGCAACCTGTAGTAATGCAAAAGCTTTGTTTGCAGTTATAAGTGCTTCAATTTTCTTGCCCTGCTCATAGAGTTTCTGTGCTTTTTGCAATATCTCCTCAGCTTTGCTCACCATAAGCTTTATCCTCTCTAGGTATGCCTTATTGCATATTGGTGGGGGTGGGTATATAACAATGCACATAAGCTTGCTACTTGCATTCTCTACATAGCTGAGCATCTCCTTGACTTTGCTAAGCATATCACTAGCTTTCATAATAGTCTTGTTAAATGCTTCATCAACTCCCTTGCCGGGTATTAACACTGGCATTTCCCATAGCTTCATCTTGATAAACTTTATCCACGCCTTAATCTCAGCTAATTCGCGCATCCACTTAGCCAAGTTCTCTACAGTTGCATTAGTTATTCTACTCTTTAACTCTTCAAGCTTTCTCAAAGTCAGGTCTATGTCTTCAACAAGTTTAGTCAAATTCTTTTCAAGGGCAATAGTCTTCAAGTTCTGAAGTTCTTTTTCAAGTTCCTCTATTTCCTCTAGAGCTTCAGCTGTCTTATTCTCAATGATGCGCTTAATGACTTCAGTTAAGTTGTACTCTCTGACCTCCTCCCCGCCCTGAAGTGCAAGGGTTCTTGCTATTGCGGGGAGGTTTAGGATTACATCCCCTTTGGGTTCAATCCCGGGCCGGGTCTCCGGCCCATTACCCCTATCCCTCTAGGGACTCGGGGTTATGGATACTCCATCTATCATCGCCCTAAGCTCACAGATTTTAAACACTCATCACCAAAATTAACTGAATAGAGAAAGTTTATAAGCTTTCCCCTTATCCCCGCCTTAAAAGGCGAGGCTTGCAGTTGTAATAATTTGCTTAGAGGCGTTGAGGACTATCTCCCTAGTCTCTCTAATTTTTTCTACAGCAAGTAGAAGAGCTGTTACAGCTTCTTCAGAAGCATTTATCCCTCTAAGCATTACAATAGTTCTGTTAAGCACTTTTTCAGCTACATCAAGGTGCTTAGAAGCAATTTTAATACCTGCAACACTTCTCAAAGCAGTTACAGTAGTTGCATTCAATGTTATGTTTGCAAAGCGCTGCAGTTTTGCAGGTACCCAAGTATCTTTTTCAAATCTTTTCAAGACCTTACCAAGCTCTTTGAAGTCCTTAGCACTAGTTATATTAGCTAAAGCCCCTGTTGCATTAACACCAAATTTCTTCTCAAAAGCCTTAATCTTGGCCTCCAACGCCTTCTTAATACCATTTAGATGCCTCTCAAGTACAATGCCAATAGCGTAAGCCCTACCACCAACCCTAACCTCCTCACTAACCCTAGCCAAAAGCCTAGAAGCATTATTAACCCACACCCTAAGCTCTTCAACACTAAGAGCA